>CXWK01006823.1_pt1 | contig 20255 bp, 13 predicted proteins | sample 590851 | NCBI WGS metagenome assembly CXWK01 (sample SAMEA3498364, study PRJEB10139) | wastewater metagenome | biome: wastewater treatment plant; material: activated sludge | place: Denmark | collected 2014-08-01 | reverse complement strand
ATCTGGCCGATTATCATCAATACGGCCGTCGGTATCCGCAACATCCCGCAGGACTATCGCAACGTCGCCTCCGTACTGCGGCTGAACATGTTCGAATTCTTCCTGAAGATCATGCTGCCGTCGGCCGCGCCCTACATCTTCACCGGGTTGCGCATCGGCATCGGCCTCGCCTGGCTCGCCATTGTCGCGGCGGAAATGCTCACCGGTGGAGTAGGCATCGGCTTTTTCATCTGGGACGCGTGGAATTCCTCGCGCCTGCCCGACATCATCGTGGCGCTCGCCTACATCGGGATGGTTGGCTTCGCGCTCGACCGTCTGGTCGGCGCGGTCGGCGCGCTCGTCGCGCGCGGCGCCAGCGCGAACTGAGGAGGCGAATATGAATGCACCGGCCAACCGCCCCTATCTGAAGCTCGATCTGATCGGCAAGACGTTCGAACGCGGCGGCGTAAAGAGCGAGGTCCTACGCGACATCGACCTGGCGATCGGGAAAGGCGAATTCGCCTCGATCATCGGCCATTCCGGCTGCGGCAAGTCGACGATGTTGAACCTCGTCGCCGGCCTGACACAGGCGACCGTCGGATGCGTGCTGCTGGAAGACAAGGAGGTCAATTCGCCCGGTCCCGAGCGCGCCGTGGTCTTCCAGAATCATTCGCTGCTGCCGTGGCTGTCCGTCTACGACAATGTACGATTGGCGGTGGACAAGGTGTTTTCCGGCGCGAAGTCTCGCGCCGAGCGGGACGCCTGGACCATGCGCAATCTGGAACTCGTGCAAATGGTCCATGCGAAGGACAAGCGTCCGTCCGAAATATCCGGCGGCATGAAGCAGCGCGTCGGCATCGCCCGCGCACTGGCGATGGAGCCGAAAGTGCTGCTGCTCGACGAACCGTTCGGCGCGCTCGACGCGCTGACGCGCGCCCATCTGCAGGATTCGCTGATGGATATCCATCGCAGCCTGGGCAACACCGTCATCATGATCACGCATGACGTGGACGAAGCGGTGCTGCTGTCGGATCGTATCGTGATGATGACGAACGGGCCGGCGGCGACGATCGGCGAGATCCTGGACGTGAAGCTGTCGCGGCCGCGCAGACGGCTCGAACTCGTCAGCGACCCGAGCTATGTCGCCGCGCGCGAGGCCGTGCTGAAATTCCTCTACGAGCGTCACGCCTATGTGGAAGCGGCCTGAGCGCCGCGCAATTCCTAGGGCGTATCGCCGGTCGGCGGGCGGAAACGCCGCACGAACAGATTGGCGATCACCGCCTGGGCGATATGCTCGGCCATGCAGCGGTAGCCGAGATCGTTGAGGTGGAAATCGTCGGTCGACATGAGCGTCGGCGTCGATCGCGCCCTGGCGATGAACTGCATGGCTTCGAAACGGCGGATATAGAGAATGTTCTCGCTCGATGCGAGCTTTAGGAGAAGGTCGCGGATTTCCTTGTAATTGTCGTCGCGCACGAACTTCGGCGTGTACTGCAGGCCGACGAGCGCGACGTCGATCTTGTCCGCCTTCAACCAGTCGACCGTCGAGCGGACCGTCTGCTCGAACTGCTCGGGAGGCACGCGCGACAGGGCGTCGTTGGTGCCGAGTTGCCAAAGGACGAGGTCGGGGCGCTCGATCGCCACCTCGCTACGCAGGCGTTCCGCGGTCGTCGAGGCGACCTCGCCGGACACCCCGCGGTTGACGATCTCGACTTCGACCCCGTTGAGCGCCTTGCCCAGAATGTCGTGGAGCTGGGCTGGGTAGTTCCGAGTTCGCGACGAGGCGCCGATGCCATAGGTCGACGACGATCCGATTGCGAGAATCCGAATCTTCTTTCGCGCGGCCAACGAGGCGGCAAGATTGGGGAGTGGCGCGGGCGCAGCGATATCCGCCGCCGGCGCCTGGCACTGGGCGCTCAACTGCGGCGTGTCCTCGGCGCGCAATCCCGGCGCCGACAGGAAGCCGAGGCTCAGGCCCGCGACGGCGAGCCGGCCGGCGATCTTTCGCGCCATTCGGAGATCCACGCACTGAACCCCATTACGATTATTCCAACCAATAACACGGCCGTATCGACCGGAATACCGCCGCCGTAGACGAACCGGCCGATCTGCGCGCACAGGCTTAATACGGATGCAACGCAGAATACGTTGAGAGAATGGCGGCCGAGCATCGACAGGTAGGCGCTGACCGGGGACGACCAGTTCGGCAGCAAGCGCCAGAGCCCAGCGGCTACCGCGACGATTGACAGGAACTGGATCAGTCGGGCCGGCGACAGGTAGGTCTTGTCGAACATGAAGAGCAGCTTCGGGTTCGGGACCTGCGCCGGCGAGGGCGACCAGACCTTCCAGGCGGCGACCGCGCCGGCGAGCACGATGGGAATGGCGACGATTTTCAGCGGAACCAGCCAGCGACGCGCCGCCGCGCCGGGGCCGGCGTCGGGCCGGGCGATCAGGAAGCCGAGGACAAAGATGAACTGCCAGGCGAACGGATCGAAGAACCAGCGCCCGTCGACCGGCCAGGTGCGCATGTTGAAGCCGGTCGCCAGCGCAAAGAGCCACAGGGCTGCAGAGCAGGTGAACAGCGCCCAGGGCGACGCCCGGTCGACCAGCGCAAAGGCCGGCGCCATCGCCATCAGGACGACGTAGAGCGGCAGGATGTTGAAATAGCCGAGCTGGTGCGTCAGCAGGACGAGGCCGACATGGGCTTCGGTCGGGTCCTGGAATACCGGCCCGGCGTTGTGCCAGTCGAGGAGGAAGGTCTGGTCGAGCCGAATCGCGGCGCCGGCGATGATCGCCAGCGCGACCATCGTGATGAGGATCTGCGCCGCGTAGATGGACACGGCCCGTCCGAACAGCCGGAAGGCGAGGTTGGCCGCCGAGGCCTTCATCGAATCGTGGGCGACGACGTAGCGCAGCGACCAGCCGGCGAGAAAGACGAACAGTTCCGCGCTGTCGGAGATCGAGACGTTGCGCGAGGTGAATCGTTCGTAGAACAGGCCGGGGACGTGATTGATGAAGATCGTGACGAGGGCGAAGCCCCGCCAGAAATCGATCTCGTTCGGCCTGCGCATCGTCGCGGCCTTCGGCTTCAGGGCTTGGGCATCGGCGGCACCTGATATGCCGTCGTCGACTTGATGCGCTCCATGGCGAAGCGCGAGGTGACGTTCTTCAGCGGAATGGTCCCGATCAGCTTCTTGTAGAAGGCGTCGTAGGCCGCCATGTCGGCGACCACTACCCGGAGCATGTAGTCCACGTCGCCGGCCATTCGATAGAATTCCATCACTTCGGGCATGGCGGCGACGGAAGAGGCGAACTTGCCGAGCCAGTCGTGCGAATGATCGGGGGCCTCGACCGAGACGAAGACGGTGAGGCCGAGCCCGAGCTTTTCCGGGGCGAGCAGGGCGACCCGGCCGAGAATGACGCCGGCGGCCTCGAGCTTCTGGATGCGTTTCCAGCACGGCGTCTGCGACAGGCCGACCCGGTCGGCGAGCTCCGCGATGGAGATCGAGGCGTCCGCCTGCAATTCGCGCAGGATCTTGCGGTCGATGGCGTCGAGCAAAGCGAACTCCAGCGGCGAATTGTCCGGACACTAGGGAGCCAATTCGGGCGGCTTTGGCAAGCCCCGCCCCGCTCGCCGGCCGTGCGTCCGGAAAACGCATGACCGACCTGCGCCGGCCACGCCAATTGTCAGATGCGCGACTGTCCGGGCCGCGCTAGTCTGGCAACAATCGATGAAAAGCACGGCCTCGAAGCCGTCGTCGCCAAATGGAAGGAAACCGAATGTCCGAAGCCGGGCTGGCCGAGCCGCGTCTCGCCGACGTCAAGATCGACGACAAGTACACGCAGAATTCCGGCCGGATCTACCTGTCCGGCATTCAGGCGCTGGTGCGCCTGCCGATCCTGCAATACGAGCGCGACAAGGCGGCCGGCCTGAAGACCGGCGGCTTCATCTCCGGCTATCGCGGCTCGCCGCTGGGCATGTACGACCACGCGCTGTGGCGGGCGAAGTCGCATCTGGCCGCGCACAACGTGCATTTCCAGCCTGGCCTGAACGAGGATCTCGCGGCTACGTCGGTGTGGGGCAGCCAGCAGGTCGGCATGTTCCCGGGCGCGACCGTCGATGGCGTGTTCGGCATCTGGTACGGCAAGGGACCGGGCGTCGATCGCTCCGTCGACGTGCTCAAGCACGCCAACAGCGCCGGCACGTCGCGCCACGGCGGCGTACTCGCCTTCGCTGGCGACGACCACGGCTGCCAGTCCTCGACGCTCGCCCACCAGAGCGAGCAGATCTACGCTGCGGCTCTGATGCCGATCATCAACCCGTCGAACGTGCAGGACTATCTCGACCTCGGCCTGATGGGCTTCGCGCTGTCACGCTTCTCCGGCTGCTGGGTCGGCTTCAAGACGATCGCGGAGACGGTGGAAAGCGCGGCCTCGATCGAGACCGATCCGGACCGCATCCAGATCGTCGTCCCCGAATTCGAAATGCCGCCGGGCGGCCTCAACATCCGCTGGCCGGACGCGCCGCTGGTCCAGGAAGCGCGCCTGCACGGTCCGAAGATGGCGGCCGTGGCCGCCTTCGCCCGCGCCAACCGGTTCGACCGCATCGTCGTCGACGGCAAGCCGGCTCGGCTCGGCATCGCCACGACCGGCAAGGCCTATCTCGACGTCATGCAGGCGCTGGCCGATCTCGGCATCAGCCCGGCGCAGGCGGCGGCGCTCGGCCTGCGCATCTACAAGATTGCGCTGACCTGGCCGCTCGAGGAAGGAGGCGCGCGCAGCTTCGCCGACGGGCTGACCGACGTGCTGGTGGTCGAGGAGAAGCGCGGCTTCATCGAGGACCAGCTGATCCGCATTCTCTACAATATGCCGGCAGATCGTCGCCCGAGCGTCGTCGGCAAGCGCGACGAGACCGGCAACATCCTGTTGCCGGCGACCGGCGAACTGTCGCCGACCATGGTCGCGCGCGCCATCGTGCAAAGGCTGAAGCGGCTCGGCCATGCCGATCCCGCGCTCGACCAGCGCGTGGCCCGGCTCGAATCTTTCGAGGCGCTGGAAAAGGCGCCGTCGGCGACCAAGACGCCGCGCACGCCGTATTTCTGCTCTGGCTGTCCGCACAACACCTCGACCAAGGTGCCGGACGGCAGCCGCGCCATGGCCGGCATCGGTTGTCACGGCATGGCGACCTACATTCCCGCCCGCCGCACGCAGACGATCACCCACATGGGCGGCGAAGGCGCCAACTGGATCGGCCAGGCGCCGTTCACCGCCGAGCCGCACATCTTCCAGAATCTCGGCGACGGCACCTACACGCATTCGGGCCTGCTGGCGCTGCGTGCGGCAGGCGCGGCGGGCGTCAACATCACCTACAAGATCCTCTACAACGACGCGGTCGCCATGACCGGCGGCCAGCCGGCCGAAAGCGGCTTCACCGTGTCGCAGATCGCGCATCAGGTCGCGGCCGAAGGCGCGAAGAAGCTGGTCGTCGTCACCGACGATCCCGACAAATACCCGCCGTCGGGCTATTTCCCGTCGGGCACGACGGTGCATCACCGCCGCGAACTCGACGCCGTGCAGCGCGATCTGCGTGAGACGAAGGGCTTGACGGTCCTCATCTACGACCAGACCTGCGCGGCCGAGAAGCGGCGGCGTCGCAAGCGCGGCACGTTCCCCGATCCGCAGAAGCGCGCGTTCATCAACGATCTCGTCTGCGAGAGCTGCGGCGATTGTTCGGAGAAATCGAACTGCGTGTCGGTCAAGCCGCTCGAGACCGAGTTCGGCCGCAAGCGGCAGATCGACCAGTCGAACTGCAACAAGGATTATTCCTGCATCGAGGGCTTCTGCCCGAGCTTCGTCACCGTAAACGGCGGCAAGCTGCGCAAGGTCGCGCGCACGAAGGCGGACTCGGCCGGCATGTTCGCGAACCTGCCGGCGCCGAAGATGCGTTCGCTTGCCGAACCCTACGGCATTCTCGTCACCGGCATCGGCGGCACCGGCGTCATCACCATAGGCGCGCTGCTCGGCATGGCGGCGCACCTGGAAGGCAAGGGCTGCACGACGCTCGACTTTACCGGGCTGAGCCAGAAGAACGGCGCGGTGATGAGCCATGTGCGGCTTGCGCCGAAGCCGGAGGACCTTGCAGCCGTGCGCATCGCCGCCGGCGGCGCCGACCTGTTGCTCGGCTGCGACATGATCGTCTCGGCGCAGGCCAATGCGCTGTCGCGTCTCGAACAGGGCGTAACCAAGGCGATCATCAACGGCGACCTGCAGCCGACCGCGGGCTTCGTTCAGAACCCCGACATCGACTTCGCCACCAAGCACATGCAGAAGGGGCTGAAGGACGCGATCGGCGAGGACGGGCTCGACATCATCGACGCGACCGGGCTCGCGGCGACGCTGATGGGCGACGCAATAGCCACCAATCCGTTCATGATGGGCTACGCCTGGCAGAAGGGCCTGATCCCGCTGTCCGAAGCGGCGCTGATGCGCGCCATCGAGCTGAACGGTGCGGCAATCGAGATGAACAAGGAAGCGTTCATGTGGGGCCGCCTCGCCGCGCACGATCCCAAGAGCGTGCACGAAGCGATCCGTTCGCTCGCGGCGCCCGAGCCGGAAGAGGAAACCTACGCGCAGAAGCAGACGCGCCGCATCGCCTTCCTCACCGACTATCAGGACGCCGCCTGGGCCGCCCGCTACACGAAGCTCGTCGATTCGACGGCCGCCGCCGAGAAGGCGCGGATCGGCAATTCGACTGTCCTGACGCAGGCGGTGGCGCAGAGCTTCTTCAAGATCATGTCCTACAAGGACGAGTACGAAGTCGCGCGTCTCTATACCAACGGTGAGTTCCGGAAGAAGCTGGAGCGCCAGTTCGACGGCGACTACACGCTCACCTTCCATATGGCGCCGCCGATCGCCGCACGGCGCGATCCGAATACCGGCCATTTGCAGAAGACGACGTTTGGGCCGTGGATGATGCGGGCGCTGGGCGTGATCGCGAAGTTCAAGGGGTTGCGCGGCGGAACCTTCGACATCTTCGGTCGAACCGAGGAGCGCCGCATGGAGCGGCGCATGATCGACGAATACGAGGCGTCGATCGCCACGCTGCTCAACGAACTGAAGCCGGACAATCTGCAGACGGCGGTCGCCATCGCCACGCTGCCGCAGACGATCCGCGGCTTCGGCCACATCAAGGAAGCCAATGCGGCCAAGGCTGCGGCCGAAGGCAAGCGGCTGTGGGAAGAATTCCGCTTGCCGCCGCCGGCGCTGAAGACCGCGGCGGAGTGAGGAGAAGCCCGCGCCTCATCCTGAGGAGCGATCCGCAGGATCGCGCCTCGAAGAATGGCCATAACCCCATGCTTCGAGACGCCGCCTCCGGCGGCTCCTGGGCATGAGGGGATATCAATCGATCCAGCGTGTCGCGCGCTGAAACAGCCTGATGCAATGGTCGTGCAGCTTGTCGCCGGTCGCCTTGGGCGCCTTGCCGGCGCAAGCGCGCGCGAACGTGCCTTCGAGGATGATGCCGAGCTTGTAGCAGCCGAGCACGCCGTACCAGCGTAGATGTGAGGCGTCGCGGTCGCTGTACGCCTGGTAATGCGCCATCAGTTCCTCGATCGTCGGAAATCCTTCCCACGGCTGGATGATCGTGCCTGCCGTGCGCGTGCCGTCTGGATCGGCCCATGTCGCCATGATCCAGCCCATGTCGAGCAACGGGTCGCCGATGGTGGCAAGCTCCCAGTCGACGATGGCTGCGAGTTCCGGCCCGTCGTGCCGGTACATGACGTTGGCGAGGTGATAGTCGCCGTGCAGGATGCCCGGCTTGAAATTCGGCGGCACGTGGTGCGCGAGCCAGTCCGCGACATCGTCGAGCCGCGGGATGAAATCTGGCCCCGGCCAGCCTTCGTAGTCGCGGTAGGAATCGAGCCAGGCGCGCCAGCGCGGGACCTGCCGTTCGAGAAAGCCGTCGGCCTTGCCGAAATCGGCGAGGCCGACCGCGACATGATCGACGCGCGCGAGCGCCAGCGCGCCGTCGACGAGCGCGAAACCCATGCGGCGCCGGATCGCCGGATCGCCGGCATGAAGGTCCTCGAGCTTGACGACCGCGTTGAAGCCGTCGACCGGCTCCATCAGATAGAAGGCGCCGCCGATCACGTCGGTCTCCGAACAGGCGGCGATCAGCCGCGGATGCGGCACGTCCGTCGTGGACAGCGCGCCGAGCACGCGCGCCTCGCGCCGGTTGGTGGCGTTGCCGTCGCCGCGGGGGCTCGCCGGCGAGCGCCGCAGCACATAGGCGCGGCCGGCGCGCTCGAACCGCAGGAGAATGTTCTGCGTGCCGCCGGCGAGCTGCGCCGGATTTTCGATCGGCCCCGACCCGAGTTTCCTCTCGTCCATCCAGCGCGCGAGCGCGTCGAGATCGACAAGGTCCTGCCAGCGTTCTTCGCTCATGTTTCCTCACCTGTCGCTGCGATTGTTCGGGCGGACCAGGCAAAGTCAATCCGTCGACGACGCAGGGCGGGAATGACGCATTTGCGTCATTCCTCCCGGCCGTGGCGCGCTAAGCTGCGGAAAAATGCGGGAGGACAGATGAACATTTCAGCCGACGCCATGACGGCCTTCGCCACGGAAATTTTCGTCGCGGCCGGCAGCGCGCCCGCGGAGGCGAAGCAGATCGCCGAGCATCTCGTCGCCGCCAATCTCAAGGGTCACGACAGCCACGGCGTCGGCATGATCCCGGCCTACATGCTGCATCGGGGCATGGGCGCGGTTCACCCCAATCGCGCGCCGAAGATCGTCGCCGACATGGGCGCGCTGATGACGTTCGACGGCGACAGCGGCTACGGCCAGCCGGTGACGAATGCGGTGATGGACATCCTCGCCGAGCGGGCGCTTGCGAATGGCGTCGTCGTCTCCAGCCTGCGCAACGTGCAGCATGTCGGCCGCATCGGCGCCTACGGCGAGCGGCTCGCGGCGCGCGGGCTGTTGTCGATCCACTTCGTCAACGCCGTGTACCAGCAGGCCTGCGTTGCGCCGTTCCGCGGCTCGGATGCGCGGCTGATGACCAACCCGATCTGCATCACCCTGCCGATCGGTCCGGACCGTCCGCCGGTCGTGCTCGATTTCGCCACGTCGTCGATCGCACTCGGCAAGGTGCGCGTCGCCATGAACAAGGGCGTCGAGACGCCGGTGAATACGCTGATCGACCACAACGGGCAGCCGACGCGCGATCCGAAGCAGATCTTCAACGAGCCGAAAGGCGCCATCCTGCCGTTCGGCCTGCACAAGGGCTGGGGCCTGGCGCTGGTCGCCGAAATGCTCGGCGGCGCGCTGACTGGCGGCCCGACGCAGGCGCAGGACAACAAACCGATCGGGCTCGTCAACGGCCTGTTCTCGATCGTCATCGATCAGAGCCGTCTCGTGCAGGGCTCGCCCTATTTCGACGAGGTCGCGGCGCTGATCGACTACGTGAAGACGTCGCCGCCAGCGAACCCGGACGAGCCGGTGCTCGTGCCCGGCGATCCCGAGCGCATGAGCATGGACGAGCGCGGCGCGAAGGGCCTGCCGATAGACGACACGACGTGGCGGGAAATCGTGAACGCGGCAAACAGCGTGGGCGTGACGGCGCCAGTGTGAGACCTGTTCGCGCGCCGCGCGAGTCTGCATAATCGGATCAAAGCCGGCGGCGACCGGCGCACCAGGGAGGCTGATATGCCCGAATTGAGATCGCGCAAGGTGACGTTCGGCCGCAATACGGCGGTGACGCGCTCGCTGTGGCGCGCGACCGGCATGACGGATTCCGACTTCGGCAAGCCGATCGTCGCCATCGCCAATTCCTTCACGCAATTCGTGCCGGGACACGTGCATCTGAAGGACCTCGGGCAGATGGTCGCTGCCGAGATCGCCGCGGCCGGCGGCGTCGGCCGCGAGTTCGACACGATCGCGGTCGACGACGGCATCGCGATGGGCCACGACGGCATGCTCTATTCGCTGCCCTCGCGCGACCTGATCGCGGATTCGATCGAATACATGGTCAATGCGCATCGTGCCGACGCGCTGATCTGCATCTCGAATTGCGACAAGATCACGCCGGGCATGCTGATGGCGGCGCTGCGGCTCAACATCCCCACCGTGTTCGTCTCGGGCGGGCCGATGGAAGCTGGCCGCATCAACTGGGAGGGCAAGGAAGAGCGCTTCTCCGGCGTCGAAGCCTATGTCGCCTCGATGAATCCGGACGTTACGGAAGCGAAGATCAAGGCGTACGAATTGCACTCGTGCCCGACGTGCGGATCGTGCTCGGGCATGTTCACAGCCAATTCGATGAATTGCCTGACCGAAGCGCTAGGGCTGTCGCTGCCCGGCAACGGCTCGTTGCTCGCCACGCACGCGGATCGCAAGGAACTGTTCCTGCGAGGCGGACGGCTTGTGGTGGAGCTGGCGAAGCGCTGGTACGAGCAGGACGACGCCAGCGTGCTGCCGCGCTCGATCGCGACATTCCAGGCGTTCGAAAACGCGGTGCGACTCGACATGGCGATGGGCGGATCGACCAACACCGTGCTGCACCTGCTGGCAGCCGCACACGAGGCCGGCGTCGATTTCACCATGAGCGACATCGACAGCATTTCGCGTTCGACGCCGCACCTGTGCAAGGTTTCGCCGTCGACGCCCAACTATTTCATGGAAGACGTTCATCGCGCGGGCGGCATCATGCGGCTGCTCGGCGAGCTCGACCGGCTCGGCGTCATCCATCGCGACGCATACACGATCCATGCGCCGACGCTCGGCGACGCCATCGACCGATGGGACATTCTGCGCACGCAGGATGCCGAGGTCGAGAAATTCTTCAGCGCGGCGCCGGGCGGGCAGATCACCGTCGAGGGCATGTCGCAGTCGCGGCGTTATCCCTCGCTCGACCGCGACCGCGAGACCGGCTGCGTGCGCGACGCCGCGCACGCATACAGCAAGGACGGCGGCCTCGCCTGCCTCTACGGCAATCTCGCGACCGACGGCTGCATCGTGAAGACCGCCGGCGTCGACGCTACTCAGCACAAGTTCGCCGGCGTGGCGCTGGTCGTCGACAGCGAGGACGAAGGCTCGATCGCGATCAAGACCGGCAAGGTCAAGCCCGGCACGGTGCTGGTGGTGCGCTACGAGGGGCCGCGCGGTGGCCCGGGCATGCAGGAAATGCTGGCGCTCACGAGCGCGATGAAAGGCCGCGGCCTCGACAAGAGCTGCGCGCTGCTCACCGACGGGCGATTCTCGGGTGCGACCTCGGGCTTGTCGATCGGACACGTCTCGCCGGAAGCGGCGTCGGGCGGCGAGATCGGTCTTGTACAAGACGGCGACCGGATCGAGATCGACATTTCCGCACGCTCGGTTCACCTGGCGGTCAGCGGCGACGAACTCGCACTTCGGCGCGCCGAGATGGACAAGCGCGGGCGCGCCGCCTGGAAACCGAAGCCGCGCGAGCGCATCGCCTCGGTCGCGCTGCGCCATTATGCACTCACGGCCACGTCCGCTTCGCGCGGCGCCGTGCGCGACGTCGATGCAGTCGAGCAGGCGCTGGCGACCGCGGGCGTGAAACTCGCGCTCGGTTCGACGTCGGCCAAGGTCTGAGCATGGCCGATTTCGAGATGCTGTTGCCGGCGAGCCTGCCGCCCAGGCTCGCCGACGCAATCGCTGCCGTCTGCCCGACGCATCGCTTCGCCGGGGTTTCCGACGCGGCAGCGGTCGCGACGGTGGCGGACCGCATTCGTGGACTGGTTTGGATGCCGTTCGGCGGGCCGCTGACCGCGGATTTCATGGCGCGTCTGCCGCGTCTTGAATTCGTGGCCAGCATGGGCGCCGGCTACGAACACGTCGATATCGCCGCCGCTGCGGCGAAAGGCGTCTGTGTCGCCAACACACCGCATGCGGTGACCGAGGATACGGCGGACTGCGGATTTGCGCTCATCGTCGACACGGTCCGGCGTTTCCCCGCGGCCGAACGCTATCTGCGCGCGGGCAAGTGGAAGCCAGGGCAGCCGTTTCCGGCGTCGGCTTCCTTGCGCGGAAAGACGCTCGGCATTCTCGGCTTCGGGCGCATCGGCAAGGCGATCGCCCGCCGCGCCGAAGCGTTCGGGCTGAAGATCGCCTATGGCGGTCGTCGTCGGCAGGAGGGCGTCGCCTATCCCTATTTTGCGACGCCGGAAGAACTGGCCGCCAATTGCAATATCCTGTTCAGCGTGTTGCCGGGCGGCGAGGGCACGCGCGGCATGATCGGCGCGCGCGTATTCGAGGCGATCGGCCCCGACGGCTTTTTCGTCAATATCGGCCGCGGCACGAGCGTCGACGAACCCGCGCTGGTCGCTGCGTTGCGCGAGAACAAGATCGCTGGCGCCGGACTCGACGTCTACGCGCACGAACCGAACGTGCCGGCGGAACTGATGGCGATGGAGAACGTCGTGCTGCTGCCGCATGTCGGCGGCGCGACGCATCATGTGATGCAGGCTGTCGGCGAGTCGCTCGTGGCGAACATCAGGTCGTATATCGAGGGCAAGGGACCGCTCGATCCCGTGCCGGAGACGCCGTGGAAAAAGTGAGCCGGCGACATGGCCGCCGGCTCAAGCATCGCGATCAGTCGGCGCTCAGCACCGAACCGAAGAGCTGCCAGACTTCGCCGTCGAACTTCTGCAGATACATCTTCTTGATCGGATAGAAGTCCGTCGCCGAGGTCTTGACGGTCACGCCCGGCAGCAGCATTTCCGGCGAGAAGTCCAGATTGGCAGCCTGCTTCATGATGCATTCGGCCGAGACGGCGTCGCCGCACTGCTCGATCACTTTCACCATCGTCTGCGCGACCGTGTAGCCGTAGACGTTGAGGCCGTCGATCAGGTCGCCGCTCGGGTAGTATTCCTTCATGAAGGCGAGCCAGTTCTTGTAGCCGGCGTCGTTGAACCACTGCTTGTCGGCCGGGTCCTTGATGTAGGAGGCGGTGATCAGGCCCTTGGCGTTTTCGAGACCCGCTGGCTTCAGCACAGCGCCGACGGAGGCCGAGACGTTGGCCAGATAGAAGGTCGGTTTCCAGTTGATCTCGGCGATCTTGCGGATGGCCTGCGCCGCCTGCTTCGGGATGGCGTGCATGAACAGCACGTCGGCGCCTGAGTTCTTCAGCGCGACGATCTTGGAATCGATGGTCGGGTCGGTCGATTCGTAGGTCGTCTCGAAGATCACGAACTTCTTGACGTTCTCCGGGCTGCCGAGGCCGGCCTTGAAGCCGTTGGCGTAGTCGCGGCCCGCATCGTCGTTCTGGTAGAAGATCGCGACCTTGGCGTTCGGATTGGTCGCCATCACGTGGCGAGCATAGATCGACGCCTCGATGTGATAGTTCGGCTGGAAGCCGATCGTGTAGGGGAAATTCTTCGGGTCGCCGAACATCGTCGCGCCGGCGCCGACGAAGAGCTGCGGGATCTTCTTGTCGTTCAGGTATTTGCGGACGACGACCCCGGTGGGCGTGCCGAGCGGATTGAGGATCGCCGCGACGCCATCCTGCTCGACGAGCTTGCGCGTCTGCTCGAAGGTCTTGGGCGGGCTGTAGCCGTCGTCGACCGAGATGAAGTTGATCTTGCGACCCTTGATGCCGCCCTTCTTGTTGATCATCTCGAAATAGGCCGCTTCGGCCTTGGCGATGGTCGAATAGGCCGACGCCGCGCCGGAGTAGGCGGTGGTCTGGCCGATCTTGATCTCCGTCGCTGTCACACCCTGCGCTGATGCGGCAGTCGCAGCGCCTAACGCGCCGGCGAATGCGATGCCTGCCAGAAGTCGTTTCATCCGTTCCTCCCTGTGTGACGGCGCTTCGCGCGACCTTGAACCGGAGTGTGCAGGAGACCGGTCGCCGCGATTGTCTGAAAGGTGACAGTCGCCCGGAAATTCCTTCCGCCGCAAGTCGCGATCGCTGGCGATCAGGCCTGTTTGCAATTGGCGCGCGTGCGGCGCATCCTGCTGCAAATGGCCACAGGGGCGGAGCAATGACGCGGAACGAAATCCGCACGATCCTCATGCGGGACGCCTGGTTCGCAGGCCTTCCCTCGGCGCTGATCGACCAGATCGTCGAGCGTTCGGTGCGGCGCGAATTCGCAGCGCACGCGCCGATCTATCTCAGCGGCGATCCGCCGACTGGTCAGTTCGCCGTGCTCGAGGGCAGCGTCCGGCTGACCACCACAACGCTCAGCGGCAAACAGGTGCTCTACGGCCTGTGGCGGCCCGGCGCCTGGTTCGGCCATCTATCGGTGCTCGACCACAAGCCGCGCTTCCAGGACGCAATGGCTGCGGAACGGACCCAATTGCTGTTTCTGTCCAAGAGCGCCTTCGACGCCATCATCGATCACGAACCGCGTTATGCGCTCGATTTCGCGCAACTGATCTGCCATCACATCCGCGTGGCTATGGACATGCTGGCCGAGGCGTTGACGGCGCCGCTGCCGGCGCGTGTCGCCCAGGCGCTGCTGGAGGCCGCCGACGAAGCCGACCCCAAGCCCGGCTCCGCCACGCGGATGACGCAGGATGCGCTCGCCGCCATGGTCGGCGTGACCAGGCAGTCGATCAATCGCATCCTCAAGGCGTACAAGGCGCAGGGCCTGATCGACGTGCGCTACGGGCGGATCATCGTCTCCGATCCACGCTCGCTCGCCGCGCTGACTCGAATGCACTGAAGCGGATCACGCCGCCCTGGCGGCTTGTGCCTTCGGCTGGCCGACATGCGCGACGCCGTCGAGAACCGGGCCGAACGGAACAGCTATGCCGAGCGCCGCAGTCAGTCGCTCCACCTCGGCCTTGTACAGCGACACGTTCGAGAGCTTCACGTCTTCGTAGCCGCGAATCATGTCCGGCGTGGCAGCGAGTTCGGCGGCGGTCGCGTAGTTTGCGGGCGTCAACGCCGCCAGCACCGTCTGCATCGTCGCCTCGTAGTGCCGCACGAGCGCGCTCTCGATCTTGCGCACATGCGCGCGGCCGAACAGGTCGAGCGGCGTGCCGCGCAGGACTTTCATCGCCCGGAGGACGCGCAGGGCCGGCGCGAACCAGCCGCCGACCGCAATCTTCCGGCGCAGGCCGAGCGCGCGCAGGAACGCCGGCTGCAGATGCCATTTGACGCGGGCGTCTGGACCGAACGTAGCGGCGATCCTGCCTCTCTGCGCCTCGTCCAGCATCAGGCGCGCGACTTCGTATTCGTCCTTCGCGACCATCAGCTTGTGAAAGTTGCGCGCAATCGATTCGGACAGCGCCGTGCGCCCGCCGCCGGCGCTCCGTTCGGCCTGCAGCGTCCTCTGCAGCATCGACGCGTAGCGCTGCGCATAGGCCGCGTTCTGATAGCCGATCAGGTCGGCGATGCGGATTTCCGCGAGACGGCGCAGCTCATCGGTAGCGCCAAGACCGCCAGCAATGCCCCGCGCCTCCGCGCCGACCGCCATCGCCGCCTCCCCGGCGCGCTGGGGGTCGGCCACGTCCACGGCCGGCACGAGATCCGGTCGCGCGACGAACAGCCGACCCCAGCGAAACGCGGACAGGTTCATCGCAACCGCAGCTCCGTTGAGACGGATCGCCTGCTCGATCGCCTCAGCCGGAATCGGCAACGCGCCGCGCTGGAAGGCAGCGCCGACCAGCAGCAGGTTGCTCGCCATGTGATCGCCGGTCAGGCGTTCGGCCAGCGCCTGTGCATCGACGAACAGGTTTTCGCCGGGGCGCGTCGTCGCCTCGATGCGGTCGACTAGCGCCTGCGCAGGCGGAAATTTCTTCGCGGCATTCGCGACCATTTCGCCGGTCGGCGCCTGGGTCGTCGAGACGATGGCGGTTGTCCGGTCGGGTGCCGCCATGGCGATATTGGCGGGCGCGACGGCACCCAGCGCGTCGAACACCAGATACAAATCGGCGCCGCCGCTCGACACGGTCGGCGCGCTTTCGAGCGCGCTTGGCGCGATTTTCAGATGCGAGACCACCTGCCCGGCCTTCTGGCTGGAGCCGGTGTGGTCGTAGGTCTGCGCGTGCAGGCCGGCGATGGTTGCGGCCGTGCCGAGGATCTGGTTGACGGTGACGACGCCGGTGCCGCCGATGCCGACCAGCGCCGCGCAGAATTCGTCGCGTTGCGGTGGCGATGACGGAACCGGCAGAATCACGTCGGGAAAGATCGCCGCCGTGCGGCGCTGGCCTGCCTGCGCGACCGCGCCTTCGATCGTCATGAACGACGGGCAGTCGCCGAGCAGGCACGAGAAATCCTGGTTGCACGAAGACTGGTGAATGCGCGTCTTGCGACCGAACTCGGTTTCGACGGGCTGCACGCTCAGGCAGTTCGATTTGGCGCCGCAATCGCCGCAGCCTTCGCAGACGCGTTCGTTGATGGCGACCGAGACCGGCTTGTAGCCGAGCGCGCCGCGCTTGCGCTTGCGACGCTTTTCCGCCGCGCATTGCTGGTCGTTGATGAGCGCGGTGACGCCCGCCGTCGCCGCCAGCTCCTTCTCGACCTCGATCAGATCGTCGCGATGGCGCACGCTCGCGCGCGACACGTCGACGCCGCGATAGCGTTCGGGCTCGTCTGTCGTGACGACGATCTTCTTCACGCCTTCGGCTTCGAGCATCTTCACCATGTCCGGCACGGTCATGCCGCCGGCGACGTCCTGGCCGCCAGTCATGGCGATCGTCGAATTGTAGAGGATCTTGTAGGTGACGTTGACGCCGGCCGAGACGGCGAAGCGGATGGCGAGCGAGCCGGAATGCGCGAACGTGCCGTCGCCGAGATTCTGGTAGAAGTGGTTCGTGTCGGTGAACGGCGCCAGTCCGACGAACTGCGCGCCCTCGCCGCCCATCTGCGTGAAGCCGACGACATTGCCCGCGAACGGGCCCATCCACACGGCCATGATGTGGCAGCCGATGCCGCCGCCGACGACCGCGCCTTCGGGCACGCGCAGCGAGCGGTTGTGCGGGCAGCCCGAGCAGAAATAGGCGCTGCGCGCCGCGCCGATCGCCGGCGCGCTGTTGCTGGCGCGATCAAGCCGGTCGATGCGCGCCTCCAGCGTCGAAGAATCCGGCACGCGGTCGCACAGGCGTTTGGCGAGCGCGCGCGCAATCGTGTCGGCGGATTGCTCGCCCTGCGGCGGCAGCAGCGGCGCGCCGGTCTCGTCGTTCTTGCCGGCGATGCGCGGACGCTCGGGCTCGTCGTAGAGCGCTTCCTTGAGCGCGGTTTCCAGCAACGGCCGCTTGTCCTCGACGACGACGATTTCTTCCAGCCCGCGCGCGAAATCGCGCAAGGCGTCCGCATCGAGCGGGTAGATCATGCCGATCTTCAGGATGCGGATGCCCGCCGCCTGCATCGCCCGTTCGTCGAGACCGAGATCGCGCAGCGACTGGCGCAGGTCGTAATAGGTCTTGCCGGTAGTGAGGATGCCGATGCGCGGTCGGTCCGGCTCGAACATGATCCGGTTGAGGCCGTTGAGGCGGGCGTAGGCGCGGGCGATCTCGTGCTGGCCGAGCAGCATCCGGCGCTCGGCTTCGATCAGCATCGCGCCCGCCTCGCTGACCCGGAACCGCGGTTCGAGCTTGGCGCCGCGGTACATGACTTCGGGAATGACCGGCGCGATCCGTTCGGGGCCGACGAGCGCGGTGCCGGCGCTGTCGGCGACGTCGGTGACGAGCTTCATGCCGACCCACAGGCCGCTGGCGCGCGACAGCGCATAGCCGTGCAGGCCGTAGTCGATCACGTCCTGCACATTGCCGGGATTGAGCGTCGGCATGAACAGGCTCGAGAAAACGCCGTTCGAGTCGGACGGGAAGATGGTCGAGCGCGCATGCGGATCGTCGCCGGCGACCGCCAGGACGCCGCCCTTGGGATGCACGCCGCGGAAATTGCCGTGCCGGAAGGCGTCGACGGAGCGATCGACGCCCGGCGCCTTGCCGAACCACATGGCGAACACGCCGTCGTACTTCGCGCCGGGCGCCGAATGCAGCGTCTGCGTGCCGAAGGCGGCGGTCGCGGCCAGTTCCTCGTTCAGCCCGCGCCGGTGGACGACGTGATGCGCGTCGAGAAATTTCTTGGCGCGCTCCATCTCGTGATCGACGCCGCCGACGGGAGAGCCGGGATAGCCGGAGACGAAGCCCGCCGTGTTCAGCCCGGCGCGCAAATCGGCGCGGCGCTGGTCGATCAGGATGCGGGTCAGCGCCTGGATGCCGGAGAGATAGATCGCCCCGCTCTCCCGCGCATAGCGGTCGTCGAGAGAGAAGTCGGACGGCGGCGCGGCGGCGGACATGGCGAACCCGGCTCGGATGATCGGACGATCAGGCTAGGCGAGCGGCGCAAAACCGAAAGTCGCAACGGCGACAATTAGCTGCAACGAATTGAAAAATGGCGCTCCCTAGGGGACTCGAACCCCTGTTTTCGCCGTGAGAGGGCGACGTCCTAGACCGCTAGACGAAGGGAGCGGGCGGCGCTTTCGCGCGCCGCGAACCTATAGACGGGCATTTCGCGCCCGACAAGTCCGAAACGGCCGTCAGCGCCGCGTCATGCGCGCCAGCGTGAACAGGCCGAGCGGCGCGAGCCGGCGGCGCTCGGTCAGCACGATATCGTCGCGCTTCTCGATCCAGTCGCCGATGATCCGCCACGGAAATTCCGGTCGCCAGCCGAGCTGGGCGGCGCGCTTGGCCATCCAGCCTTCGATCGCGGCGATCGGCCCGGTCTCGGCGCCGATATGGTTGACCAGCACGATCTCGCCGCCGGGCTTCACCACGCGGGCGAGCTCGTCGAGCGTGGCGTGCGGATCGGGCACGACGGTCAGCACGTAGGGCGCGACCGCGCAGTCGAAACTCGCATCGGGAAAGGCGAGGTTCATCGCGTCCATCTTCAGCAGGCCCTCGACGTTGTCGAGACCCGCCGCCTTCACGCGGTCCTGCGCGCGCGCCAGCATCGGCTCGGACAGGTCGACGCCGATCAGCCGCGTCGTGCGCGAAAACATCGGCAGTTCGAGCCCGGTGCCGACGCCGACGTCGAGCACCCGGCCGCCGTCGCGCGAGGCGGCGGCGGCGGCTGCCTTGCGGCCGGGCTTCATCACCGCGGCGAAAACGAAGTCGTAGACCGGCGCCCAGCGGGCGTAGGCTTCCTCGACGTTGGAATTGTCGATCGTGGCGATCGCGTCGCGGTTGGGCATGGCGGTCAGCGTCCGGCTGCTGCGCGCAGGGGATCGCGCATCGTCGTTCCGGCCATCGCCGGCTCGGTCGCGCGGTTCGCGCCGCCGCCGAGCACGCGCGCGTCGGGCGCGTCGGATTCGTAGAAGACGCAGGCCTGGCCGGGCGACACGCCGCTCTCGTCCTCGGAAAAGACGACCTTGACCGCGCCGCGCTCGGCGATCAGCAGCGCCGGCGCCGGCGCGCGCGTCGAGCGGACGCGCGCGGCGATCGGCAGGCCGCCGAGCGGGATGTTCGCGAGTTCTCCCTCGCCGATCCAGTTGACGTCGCGCAGCAAGGCGGCGCGGGCGAGCAGGGCCGCGCGAGGACCCACCACGACCTGCGCCTTGGCGGCGTCGATGCGCACGACGTAGAGCGGCTCGTTCGACGGCGACTGCGCGCCCGACAGGCCGAGGCCGCGGCGCTGGCCGACCGTGTAGTGGATGACGCCGGAATGGCGACCGAGCGTGCGGCCGTCGACATGGACGATCTCGCCCGGGCGCGCTGCGCCGGGCTGCAGGCGCTCGAGCAGGTCGGTGTAGCGGCCGGATGGTACGAAGCAGATGTCCTGGCTGTCGTGCTTGTCGGCGACGGCGAGGCCGAACTCGCGGGCGAATTCGCGCGTCTCGGCCTTGGAATAGGTGCCGAGCGGAAAGCGCAGCATGTCGAGCTGCGCGCGCGTGGTCGCGTACAGGAAATAGCTCTGGTCGCGCTCGGGCTCGCGGGCGCGATAGAGCGCGCGAGAACCGTGGCCGTCCGGCCGCGACACGATGTAGTGGCCGGTCGCCAGCGCATCGGCGCCGAGTTCGCGCGCCGTGTCGAACAGGTCGGCGAACTTGATGTGCTGGTTGCAGGCGACGCACGGCACCGGCGTCTCGCCGGTGGCGTAGCTCTCGGCGAACGGGTCGATCACCTTCTCGCGAAAGCGGCTCTCGTAATCGAGCACGTAATGCGGGATGCCCAGGCGCGATGCGACCTGGCGGGCATCGTGAATGTCCTGGCCGGCGCAGCAGGCGCCCTTGCGATGCGTCGCCTCGCCGTGATCGTAGAGCTGGAGCGTGACGCCGAGCACGTCGTAGCCCTCGCGCTTCAGCAGCGCGGCG
>CXWK01012137.1_pt3 | contig 20257 bp, 20 predicted proteins | sample 590851 | NCBI WGS metagenome assembly CXWK01 (sample SAMEA3498364, study PRJEB10139) | wastewater metagenome | biome: wastewater treatment plant; material: activated sludge | place: Denmark | collected 2014-08-01 | reverse complement strand
ATTTGCACCGGGTCTTTGATCGCCCCGCGGTCGAAGAGGTGTTCGTCGTACCCTTCGTCGTAACCCTCTGGCCGGGTCGTCTTCTCGATCTTGACGGCGGTATTCTTGTAGTCGGGAATCTTGGCCCGCGCGTCAATACGGTCGAGCGTCAACAGGTTGGCCGCGGCCTCGGCGAAGTGGAAGGGGACGAAGACTGTGCCGCGCGGCGAACGGCCGGTCACCAGCACGCGCAGGGTGATCGCGCCGCGTCGGCTGCTGACGTTGACCCAGTCGCCCGTGATCAGCCCCAACGCGGCGGCGTCGTCGGGGTGCATCTCGCACACCGCTTCGGGGTAGATCTCCTCCAGCCGCGAACGGCCGGTCATGGTGCTGCCGCTCCAGTGGTAGAGAACGCGGCCGGTGCTCAGGTTGAAAGGGTACTCGGCGTCGGGCTGTTCTGACTCGGTACCATACTGCACCTCCCAGAACTTGCCCCGGCCGCGCGGGAACTCCTCGGCAAAGAGGAAAGGCGTGCCGGGGTGGTCGAAGCTGGGACAGGGCCAATGGACGCCCCCCTCGCGCTCCAGCCGGGCGTAGTCTATCCCCCAGAAGTCGGGCGTCACGGCGCGCATCTCCTCCCAGATTTGCTCCGGGTGAGTGTAGTCGAAGCCGGCTGAGCGCGTTGCCCCCAGGCGGGCCTCGATGCGCCGCCCCAGGTCGCCGAGGATGTCCCAGTCGGGGCGCGATTGGCCCACCGGCGGCACGGCCGCCCGACAGCGCTGCACGCGCCGGTCGGTGTTGGTGAAGGTGCCGTCCTTCTCGGCGAAGCTGACCGCGGGCAGGATAACGTCGGCCATCTCGCCCGTTTCGTTGATGAAGATGTCCTGGCAGACGAGGAACTCCAGCCTCTCCAGCGCGTGGCGGGCGTGCTCCAGATTCGGCTCGCTCATCATCGGGTTTTCGCCCAACACGAACATGCCGCGCACCGCGCCGCTGTAGGCTCCGTCAATCATCTCCGTCGCCGTCAGGCCGGGGACGGGGTTGAGCGGCGCGCCCCAGACCGACTCAAAGCGGCCGCGGATGGCGTCGTCGTCTACGCGCTGGTAGGCGGTGAAGACGTTGGGCAGCCCGCCGCTGTCGGAGCAGCCCTGGACGTTGTTCTGGCCGCGCAACGGGTTCAGCCCCGTGCCCGCCTTGCCAACGTGGCCGCACATCAGGGCCAGGTTGACCAGCGACAGGGTGTTGTCGGTGCCGTGGGTACTCTGGCTGATGCCCATGCCCCAGTAAATAGCCGCTCGCTCCGCCCCGGCGTAGATGCGCGCCGCCTCGCGGATGGCTTCGGCCGGCACGCCGCTGACCGACTCGGCCCACTCCGGCGTGAACGGCTCCAGCGACTCCAGGTACTCGTTGAACCCCTCGGTGCGGTGGGCGATGAAGTCGGGGTCGTATAGCTCCTCCTTGACAATGGTGTGGGCCATGGCCTGGAAGACGGCCACGTCGCTGCCGGGGTTCTGCCGCAGCCAGAGGGTGGCGAAGTCGGTCATCTCGATGCGGCGCGGGTCAATGACGATCAGCTTGGCCCCGTTGCGGCGCACGGCGCGCTTCAGGAAGTTGGAGATGACCGGGTGGGTTTCGGTAGTGTTGCTGCCGGTGACGATGAAGGCGTCGAGGTTCTCCATTTCGGCGATGGAGTTGGACATGGCGCTGCTGCCGATGGACAGTTGCAGGCCGGTGACGGAGCCGGCGTGGCAGAGGCGGGCGCAGTGGTCAACGTTGTTGGTTCCCAACAGAGCGCGGATGAGCTTTTGGAAGACGTAGTTGTCCTCGTTGGTGGCCTTGGCGCTGGCGTAGCTGGCAATGGCGTCGCCGCCGTGGCTGGTGCGGATGCGCACCAGTTCGTCGGCCACCAGGTCGAGCGCCTCGTCCCACGTCGCCTCGCGCCAGACGGGTTTGGCGCTGCGCCCTTCGGCGCGGTTGGCGCGGATGAGCGGGGCGCGGACGCGGCCGGGGTGCTTGACGTAGTCGGTGCCATAGCGCCCCTTGACGCACAACATGCCGTGGTTGGGCGCGGCGTCGAACGGCGCTTCGACGGCGTAGATGTAGTCATCCTTGACCTTCAGGTGCATCTGGCAGCCGACGCCACAGTAGGGACATGTTGTGCGGACGATTCGGTCGGGGATGATCATGGTCGGGTCTCCTCAAGAATGGAACACGGATGACACGGATTTACGCGGATGAACGCGGATAAGAAGATTGATTTACGCCGTTGGTTGCTTTGCTGTAGACCTTGCGTTTGACTTGGGCCTTGGGGCCGAAGTTCAGCAATAACCCGACTTCAACACCTGTTGCTTTCAAATAGTTGATGAGTTGAGCTTCATGAGCATCAGTTAGCGTCACCGCCGACTTCAACTCGACAATGACACACTCATTCACCATCAGATCGGCGAAGTATTCACCAACCGGAACCCCTTTGTACCGTACAGTGATAGAGTGTTGTGTAGCTACGGCAAAGCCGCGCGCTCGCAACTCATAGGTTAGCACGTTCTCGTAAACCTTTTCCAGGAAACCGTATCCCAGCGTATTGTAAACGTGATAGTAAGCGCCGATCACGCCTTCAGTCACATCTTCATGCTTCATTGTGTTCATGATGCCCCAATCCAATCTCTTATCCGTGAAAATCCGTGCCAATCCGCGTCATCCGTGTTCTATTCTTCCAAGCACATCTTCGACATTCAACACTACGTCGGCAAAGGCCAGCGGCGACAACGTCTCGCCCGGCGCGTAGCGCGTGACAGTGCGATAGCCATCTGGCCGCGGCTCGCGATAGACCTCGATGACCCGCTTCGGCAAATTGATAATCCAGCACTCCAGCACCCCGGCCGCGCTATAGAGGTCGGCCTTCACGCGGCGGTCATAAGCAAGGGTCGTGTCTGACACTTCGATCAGCAGCAGAATATCTTCCGGGCCGGGGTGTTGTCGGCTGTAGAAGTCGTCCCGCGGCCGGAGCAAGGTAACGTCGGGCTGAGTTAATGTCTCATCATCCAGTCGTAATGGGTTCTGGACATTCACGTACAAACGTCGGCCAAATACACTTGATAGCAACACGTTAAGACGCATCACGCTCGATGCGTGATCTTCGCCAATGGGACTCATCTCAACGATCTCCCCCCGAATCAGTTCCACCCGCTCGTCAATACCCAGGAAGCCGATCTTCGACAGATGCAGGAGTTCGGCGACTGTAAAGCGCCGTCGCTTGAACTCTACCTGGGTTGTTTCTTCGACAAGTTCCATGACCATGACGCCTCGCGTGCCACGCGGCGGCTCAACCCGCGCGGCGATAGTTGCATTATACAAGCCCCGTCAACGCCCTATTCCCCCACCAGCGCCCGCTTCTTCTTGCCGCCGCGCCGCGTCTGGCGGAAGATGTCGTCGGGGTCGTACCCCTCTTCCAGCATCGCTTGCCGCTTGGGTTTCAGGGCGTTGGTGGGGCAGACGCCGACGCACTGGCCGCAGAAGACGCAGGTCGTGTCGGGCATCCCGTCGTTCATGAAGGTGCCGATGGTGGTGTGGAAGCCGCGGCCGTCGAAGTTGAGGGCAAAGGTGTACTGCGCGTCCTCGGCGCAGACCTGCACGCAGCGCCAGCAGTTGATGCACTTGTTGTAGTCGCGGATGTAGAACGGGTTGTCGTCGTAGACGGGCGTGTGGCGCTGCTCGAAGGCGGCAAAGCGTTCGGGGTCGGCGTCGTACTCCAGCAGCAGGTCTTGCAGGTGGGGCGCTTCGCTCAGGTCAACAGTCGAGGCCAGCATCTCCAAGATCGTCCGTCGCGCCAGCCGCACGTCCTTGGTCTGCGTGTTGACGACCATGCCTGGCGACACCGGCGTCACACAGGCCGCCGCCTGCAAGCGCCGCCCCACGTCCACCGAGCACACCCGGCACAGCCCGTTGGCCGTCAGGTGGGGGTGGTAGCAGACGACGGGAATTGTGATGCCGACGGACGCCGCGGCGTTCAGCACCGTTGTTCCGGCGGGCACAGTCACTTCGTGGCCGTCAATGGTTAGGGTTACTTGGTCGGTCATGAGTTCGTGTCCAGTAGGTCAGTAAGCCAGTAAGCTAGTAGGTCAGTAGGTCAGTGGGGCAGTAGGTCAGTACCGGGACTGACTCACTGACCTACTGATCTACTGACCTACTCAATACACGCTCAGGATGGGTATACACGCGCATTCGGTCTTGCCGCAAGTAGGCGACGATGGTCATATTCCACGCCTCGGCCAGGGCCACAGAGAGGCTGGTGGGCGAGGTGCGGGAGCAGACGATGGGCGTCTCCAGGCGGCGGGCCTTGTTGATCATCTCGCTGCTGATACGGCCGCTGCTGAGCAGGATGCGGTCGCGCGTGGCCACGCCGGCCAGCAGCGCCGCGCCTTGCAGCTTGTCGAGGCAGTTGTGGCGACCGATGTCCTCCACCTGGAGCAGGAAGCACTCCTGGCCCGGCGGGCAGGGGTCGGCCAGCACGGCGGTATGGATGCCGCGCGCCTGCTGATAGACGGCCGCGCCCAGGTGCAGCCGGCGCATCAGTTCGGCCAGCTGGGCCGGCGTGGCCGTCAGGTCGCTATGCAGCGGCGCATGGGCGGCCGACAGGTCATCGAAGGTAACGCCGCCGCCACAGCCGGCGGTGATGATCGCCCGGCGCGGCGGCTCAAACTCGGTGTCGCGCAACCAGACGTCTACACACGTCCGCCCCTTGGACACGGTCAGCGCGCGCACGTCGTCCAGCCCGGCGATGATGCCCTCGTTGGTGAGGAATCCCAGGGCCATCTCCGGCAGGTCGCGCGGCGTACACATGAACGTCGCCAGCTCCTGGCCGTTGACGGTGATGCAGGCCAGCGCCTCTTCGACGACCGCGCCGTCAATGGGCTGCGGCTCGCCGCCGTTGAGGCTGAGGTAGCGCCACGGCCGCGCCCCCGCCCCCGGCAGTCCGCTCTCCGGCGCGACTTCGTCTTCGTCGCTGTAGCCGAGGTGTCGAATGTTCATAAGGCGATNNCTGTGGTTCCAAACTCTTATCTGACGCGAATCCGTCCGTTGGCCGCTTCGGGCGCGAACAGCTCCGGCCAGCGGTCAATGGCGCTGAGGACGGCCGAGGCCGCCGTCTGGCCCAGGCCACAGAGCGACGTCTGGGTCATGGTGTGGCCGATGTCGCGCAGAGCGATCACGTCGTCGGCCCGCGGGCCGCCATAGCGCAGGACGCGCTCGATGATCTCCAGTTGGCGCTGCGTGCCGATCTGGCACGGATAGCACTTGCCGCAGCTTTCGTGGGCGAAGAAGCGGGCCAGCATGTACATGATCTCGCGCAGGTCTACCGCCTCGTCGAAGACCATGATCACGCCAGAGCCGAGCGGGAAGCCCTGGGCCTTGGCGTCTTCATAGGTCAAGGGCGTGTCCAGCCGGCGCGGGCCGATGAACACGCCGGCCGCGCCGCCCAGCAGCACGGCCTGCACCTCGTTGCCGATGACGCCGCCGGCCATCTGGATGAGCTGGCGCACGGTCAGGCCAAAGGGCACTTCGTAGACGCCGGGGCGCAGCACGCGCCCGCTGACACAGAACCACTTCGTGCCCGGTGAGCCGGGCGTGCCCAGCTTGTGCCACTGCTCGACGCCGATGTTGATGACCGACAGCGCCGCGGCCAGTGTCTCCACATTGTTGATGGCCGTCGGCTGCTGGAAGAGGCCGTGGGTCGTCGGGAAGGGGGGCTTGATGCGCGGGAAGCCGCGCTTGCCCTCGATGGCCTCGAACAGGGCCGTCTCCTCGCCGCAGATGTAGGCCCCCGCGCCCAGCCGGAGCTGGATGTCGAAGTTGAACCCCTTGCGGCCAAGGATGTTGCGCCCCAGGTAGCCGGCGGCGCGGGCTTTCTCGATGGCATTCTTCAGCCGGGCGTAGCAGCGCGGATACTCGCCGCGCAGGAAGATCCAGCCGTTCTCCGCGCCGACGGTGTAGCCGGCTATCGTCAGGGCTTCGACCAGGCTGAAGGGGTCCTGCTCCATCAGGGCCCGATCCTTAAACGTGCCCGGCTCGCTCTCGTCGGCGTTGGCGATGACGTGCTTTTCGGCCGGGTGGCCGGGGGCGTTGCGGGTCATCTCCCACTTCAGCCCGACGGGAAACATGGCTCCGCCGCGGCCGAGCACGTCGCTGCCCTTCAGCGTGGCCAGCATCGCCTCCGGCGTCATGGTCATCGCCTTGCGCAGGGCCTTATAGCCGCCGTACTTCTCAAAGTCGGCCAGGCTGAGCGGGTTGACCTTGCCGGCGCGGGCCAGCTTGATCAGCGGCCCGCCATAGATCTTCGGCTCCGGCTCGGGGAAGACGCCGGCCAGGAAGGCGTCCACGTCGGCCGGGGTCAGGTCGCCGGCCAGACGGTCGCCGTTGAGGGCGTTGGGCGCGTGCTCGCACATGCCCAGGCAGGGCACGGTCTCATAGCTGATGCTGCCGTCCTCGCTGGTCTGGCCCGGCTGCAAGCCCAGCCGCTCCTCGATGGCCAGGCGCACCGCGGGGCTGCCGGCCATGTGGCAGGCCGGATCGAAGCAGACGCGGATCACCCGGCGCGCGGTCGGTTCGTTGTAGAACATGGAGTAGAACTCGACTACGCCGTGGATGTCGGACAGGGGGACGTGGAGCGTGTGGCCGACGGCTTCCAGCACCTCGCGCGGTAGCCAGCCGTGGACGGCCTGTACCTCGTGCAACAGGGGCAGCAGAGCTTCGCGACCGCGCCCCCGGTATTTGGCCAACACCGGGTCTACGGCCGTCATGTCAATCGTTGCAGGCTGCACCATCCTTGTACCTCCTTGGGGCCAAGTGATAGTCCGTTCAGTAGAGATGATAGTGGTGAACGACATTATATAGGGGCCTGGAGCTAGGGGCTAGGTTCCAGGGGAAGAGCGTTCTTCCCCTGGAACCTGGCCCCTGGAACCTATTCTAGGAGCGCCACCGCCGCCCGATAGAACGGGTGGCGGGCGGCCAGAGTCAGCGCGGCGCGGGCGTCGGCGCGGCGGCCGACCAGCCTATAGAGCAGCCCCAGGGCGAAGAAGAGCGCCGGCGGCTGTGTCCCGGCGGCGATGGCCTGTTCGTAGGCGGCGATGGCTAGGCCGGCGCGGCCGTGCCCCTCGTGGAGCATGGCCTGGCGCAATAAGGCGTCCCCTGGCCGCGGCGGCGCGTCGGGCCGGAGCGTCCTCTGCCGCAGCCTGGCGGTCAGTTGCCACTGAGCGAACTCGGCCGCGGCGCTGAGCAAATCGCCCGGCTCAATGCGCGGCGCCGCGCTGCTGCCGCTGTCGCGCACGGCCACACAGCGCCAGGCGGCTTCCGTTGTGGCCCACACCAGAGCGCCATCCGGGCGTAACATCAGCGCGCGGCAACAGATGTGGAGGGCCAGCAAGCAGCGACCTTCACGGCGCAACGCGTCGGCCAGCGCCATCAGGTGGTGGGTGGCGGCGACCGGGTCGTCACGCTGCTGGGCGGCCATCGCCAGCCGATCGCGGATGACCAGCATGTCGGGCCGCAGTTGTAGGGCGTGGCCCCAACTCGCCTCGGCCCGGTCTGGCTGCCCGGCGGCCCATAGCAAATCCCCCGTGAGGCGATAGGTGGCCGCGGCATCGGGCACCAGGCCCAGCCGCTCCTGGAGCGAGGCGACCTTTTCGGTGTAGACAGCGTTGTTGCCGGCCAGCCGCGCCGCCTCCTTGTAGCAGGCCAGGGCGCGGCCGCGGTCGGCCAGGGCCAGGTGGGTGTCGCCCAGGCCGTTGTAGATGCGCGCCTCGCGCGGCAGGCCGACGAGAGCCGTCTGGAAGCAGGTCAGCGCCTGCTGCCATCGCCCCTGCCGCACGGCCTCTTCGCCGATCTCTACGGCCAGTTCATAGCGGTGAGTGTTGCTGGTCATGCGCCCGCTGCCCTGTTGCCGGTTAACCCCCATCCAGGCCGCCGCCGGCAAGCTCGCGGCCTAGTTCGTCCAAGTATAGCCGCATCAGCGCCGTTCGTCGCTCTCCTTCGCGCCGGCCGGTCTCGGTCTGCATCATCTCGGCCAGGCGCAGCAACTTGGTGTAGAAGTGGTCAATGACGGCGCGGGCGTCGTCGGGCGGGCGGGTGGCCGGCAGCGGCTCGGCGTCGTCGTAGAGCGGCTTGCCCATCGCCGCGCCGAGCATCAGCGTGCGGGCAATGCCGATGGCCCCGATGGCGTCCAGCCGGTCGGCGTCCTGGACGACGCGGGCTTCCAGCGTCTGCGGCGGGATGCGGGCGGAGAAGCTGTGGGCCTCGATGGCGTGGCCGATGGCGGGGATGTGGCCGGCGGGGTAGCCGATGGTGGCCAGGAAGTCGGCCGCGGCGACGGCGGCCAGACGCGAGGCCCGCGGGCGGGCGGCCGAGTCCTTGGGCACGACGACGCAGTCATGGAGCCAGGCGGCGGGCAGCACCACGGCCAGGTCGGCCCCTTCGGCCGCGGCCAGCATGCGCGCGTTGGCCACCACGCGGCGGACGTGGGCCAGGTCGTGGGCCGGGTCGTTGGCCGGCAGTTGGGCGGCGATGAACTCAGCAAATTGAGTTTCCCAATCGAGCGACATGAGTTGATTCTATCGAATGTCGCCCGAAGTAGCGATGTTGGCTCAGGAGCCGATAGAATGAATGGAACACGGATGACGCGGATTTCGCGGATTCACGCGGATAAGAATCCGTTCTTATCCGCGTGAATCCGCGAAATCCGCGTCATCCGCGTTCTATTGTTTTTCGGTTCCCTTGGCCTCTACAACGTCGTCCGCGCCTCTTTCGTCTGCGGCGCGTGGGCCAGGAAGTCGCGGGCGAAGCGCTCGGTGTACTGCTCCAGCAGCGACGCCACCCGCCCGGCGTCGGGCGAGGCCACCAGCAGCCCGGCGTGGTTGGCCCGCGGCACGCGCCAGACCACTTCGGGATCGTTATAGGCCGATAGGTCGGGCCACTCGTCGCGGGCCAGACAGATGACCAGCCCGGCGTACTCCTGGCGGTGGTCGGGCACGCGGTAGGCCTCGCCGCGGGCGTCGGCCAGTTCGATGCGCGCCGCCTCCTGCCACAGGGCAACGCCGGTGGCCGCCTCGACCATCTTGTCAATGTGCGCGCCGCCGACGCGGGCGGCCGTCTCCAGGAAGTAGTACTGCCCGTCGGCGTGGGCACGAATGAACTCGGTATGGGTGACGCCGCGCGGCAGCCCGAAGGCGCGGAAGAGGTCGGCGGCCATCGCCGTTGTGGCTCGGAACTCGTCGGAGTCGCGCGGCAGCAGGCGGGTGTTGAAGATGCCGCCGCCCTGGGTGACGCTGAGGGGCGGCTCGCCATAGCGGCTGCTGACGGCGAAGACGACCTCCCCCTCCCACACCAGCGCGTCCACGTGATACACGTCACCGGGCACGAACTGCTCCAGCAGGTAAAACGACTGCTGATCGCCCAACTCGTCGAGCGTCCGCCACACCCGCTCGCTGTCGGTGAGCTTGCGGATGCCGATCGCCCCAGCCTCGAAGCGCGGCTTCAGCACCCACGGCGCGGGAACGTTAGCCATGTACTCCCGCAGCCGGTCGTAGTTGAACAGGCCGGTGAAGGGCGGCACGCGGATGCCGGCGGCCGCCGCCGCGGCGCGCATGGCCAGCTTGTCGCGGAAGCGGCGGGCGGTGGATTCGCCCAGGCCGGGCAGGCGCAGGTGCTCGCGCAGGGAGGCGGCCGTGGCCACGTCGTAGTCGTCGAGGGCCACGATGCGGTCAATGTCGTTGCCGCGGGCCAGCCAACTGACGGCGTAGGTGATGTTAGGCTGGGTGTGCAGGTCGGGCATGTTGTGGTGGACGGCGATGTTGTCCCACGGCCACTCGCGGTCGCCGTACTTCTCGGCCGTCATGAGAACGACGCGCGCCCCCTGCCGGGCGCACTCCTCGATGAAGGGCACGCCTTTGTATTCGCTGGCGAGACAGAGGATGGTGATCGGCCGTTGGTTGGACATTGGGCTACTCCCGAAAGAAGAAGAAACCACAGATTTCACAGATTTCACAGATTATAAGAAGAAACCGCAGATTACACAGATTTCGCAGATGAATGATCCGCAGATTTAGCAGATTCGGCAGATTTTATGAATGAACCTGCCGGATTTGCTAAAGCTGCAGATCAATCCTCTTCGACCTGCGTAATCTGTGGTTTCTTCTTTATGATTTAGCGCCTATGCCCAGGGCAAACTGTATTGCTAGCTCGATCTCCCGCATCCGTTCCATAGACAAGGTAGCGATATATTTTCCCACGTCGCGCTTCAATACGGTTTGAATGTTATGAAGGTTCACGGAACAATCAGTCATCAAGCCATCTTCAATCGTCAGATGGACTTGTGATGGTACAGGCCGTATTGAAGTCGAAATAGGAGCGACTGTAACCGTATTCAGATAACGTATAGCCGGCGTATGGGTCAGAATCACGACTGGCCTTTCTTTATCCAGCGGCGCAAAGCGATGCCACCTTACTTCGCCACGTTCCATTCATCCCCCCATGCCTGAACGCCCAGCCAAATCTCTACTTCGCTATCATCTGGCGGAAACCGTCGGTAGCCTTCTTCATCCTGGCGTTCTAACTCGCGCCAATGGTACTCTTTAAGCGCTTGCTCGACAGCCTCGCGAATAAAGGCTGAACGAGTAGTGTCCAATACTTCCACAACACTATCAACACGCTCCAACAACACCTCGTCCATAGTCATCTGTATGGTTTTGAGCATCATCTACCTCATCAGTAACGGTGATATTATCATTATCTTAACCCACATAATTTTGTGGGTCAACATCGGTATATACGCTATGACGATATGATTCCTGCCCTATTGTCCCACTTGAGACAAAGAGCCTCCGTCCAGTAACTTTTATTTTGATGGCAACGCGATTCCTTGAATCAGCCCTTCAAAAAGAACTATAATGTAAAGTGTCATCCGCCGCGACTCCCCGGACGAAGGAGCCTGCTATGAGCCAACCCATCATCGAAACCAACGACTTATCCGTCTCCTATGGGCGGCAGCGAGGCATCCGCGACCTGAACCTGACGGTTGAGCCGGGCGAGGTATTCGGCTTTCTGGGGCCGAACGGGGCGGGCAAGACCACCACCATGCGCGTCTTGCTTGACATCATCCGCCCGACCGCCGGCCGCGCCGCCATCTTCGGCCTCGACTGCCAGAAGGACGGCGTGACCATTCGCCGGCGCATCGGCTACATCCCCGGCGAACTCAAGCTCTACCAGCAGTTGCGCGCCGACGAGTACTTCGACATGATCGCCCGCGTCAGTGGCGCGGCCGTCGCCCCGGCCACCCGGCGCGACCTGTGCGAGCGCCTGCAACTGGACCCGCGCCGGCCGATGCGCACCTACTCGCGCGGCAACAAGCAGAAGGCCGGCCTGGTGGCGGCGTTCATGCGCCGGCCCGACCTGTTGATCCTCGACGAGCCGACGACCGGCCTCGACCCGCTCATCCAGCAACACGTGCTCGACCTGGTGCGCGAGGCGCGGGCCGACGGCCGCACGGTGCTGTTCTCCTCCCACGTCCTATCGGAGGTGCAAGAGGTGTGCGACCGGGTGGGTATCATCCGCGCCGGGCAGATCGTGGCCACCGAGCAGGTGGGCCAACTCGTCAAGAGCCGCGTGCAACGGCTGCACATCCGCTTCGCCCAACCGCCGCCGGCCGGCGCGTTGGATGGCGACGGCATTAGCGAGACGGGACGGCTGGGCGATCGCGTCACGTTCGAGATCCGCGCCAATCTGAACCGGCTACTGGCGCAGGCCGTGGCCTTTGACGTTCTGGAGCTGGAGAACGAGCAGGTGACGTTGGAAGAGGTCTTCATGACCTACTACGGTCAGGAGGGGAGCGAGGGAAATGATTAACTTGCTGCGACACGAGTTGCGCGTCCGCCGTGGCGGCGCCGTCGGCTGGGGGCTGGGGCTGGGCTTGTTCTGCGCCATCTATACCCTGATCTACACCGTGCTGCCGGACGAGGTGCGCCAGATTGACCCACGCGCCCTGGCCCTGCTCAACTCGCTCGGCATCCAGACGTTCGCCACCTACGAGGGCTTCATCCTGGGGACGATGTTCAACTTTCTGCCGCTGCTGGTGGGTCTGTTCGGAGCGATGATCGGCATCGGCGCGCTGGCCGGGGAGGAGGACGAGGGCACGCTGGAACTGCTGGCGGCGCTGCCCGTCTCGCGGGTGCAACTGGTGCTGGTCAAGGCGCTGGCGCTATGCATCAGTGCAGCGCTGGTGATGATCTTCGACGGCCTGATCGCCGCCGGAGTCTTCGCCCTGTTGGCCCTGGACACGCCGGTCACGGCGCTGGACATGTTTCTCACCACGCAGAGCCTGTGGCTGATGGCGTTCGTCTTTCTGGCGATCGGCCTGTTCCTGGGCGCGTACCTGCCCAACCGGAGCGTGGCCCTGGGGGTGGCGATGGCGGCGGTGTTCCTCAGCTTCTTCGGCGATAACCTGGCCGGCATGGCCCCCGTCCTGGAGCCGCTGCAACCCTTCCTGCCCCACTTCCACTTCGAGAGCGTCGTCCAGATGCTGGTCGGTGACGTGGCCTGGCGCGAGGTCGGCATCCTGCTGGCCATCGGGGCGGGCTTCATCGCCCTGGCGGTGTTGAGCTTCCGGCGGCGCAACCTGACCGTGGGGGCGTGGCCCTGGCAGCGGCCGCGCCTGGCATCATAGGGCGATGGCAAACAGGTTGGCCCGGCCGCGCTTGCCCGCCGCGGCCAATAGCCCCATCGCCCGCAACGCATACGTTGCCTTGCCGGCCAGGGCCGGGGCGCAGGGCAGGGCGGCGGCCAGGTCGGCGTTGCTGAACGGGTCGGGCAGGCCGGGCGGCAGGAGGGCCAGATAGTCGGCCGGCGGGCCAAAGACGGCCGACTGGCGCACCCCTAACAGCCGCCGATCAACCAGGCTCCAGTGGCCGCGCCGCCAACTGCCCTGCCCGTCGTCGCGCCACACCTGCTCTTCCTGAATCAGCAGCACTTCCAGCGTCAGGTTGGGGTGGGCGGCCAGGTCGGGCAGGCGCACCAGTTCGGTGAAGATGTCGTGGACGGCGGCGTGGCGCGGGGACTTGCGGCGGGAGATGNNCCAGCGCTCGGCCGGCAGGGGGTGGACGAGGTGGATGCGGCGGCCGTCGTCGAGCAGGCGGCGTAATTTCGGCCGCAGCGCGTAGAGGTGGCGCGTCTGAATTTCGATCAGCAGGTCGTCGCGGACGAGGTCAATGACGTAGCGGCCGAGCTTCACTTCCAGCGCGTCGCCCGGCTGGCGCAGGTACTCCTTGAGGGCGGCGTGGAGGGAGCGCTCGGAGAGGAGGCCGATGCCGGGGGCGGTGGACAAGTTATCGTCGGGCAATGGGTAAGGGTCGAACACGGATGCGGCGCTGCTCGATGACGACGATGCTGCCGCTCTCCAGATGTTTCTGAATCGCATCGAGATTGGGTAAAAGCAGCTCTAACTGTCGCCCAGGTTGGTGTTGCGTTCCACGGCGAAAGAGAATTACTGAGGGCTTGCTTTGTCGTCTTCGCGCAAGGATTGTCCCAAAGTCCGTGTCTGCTGAGACAATGACTCGGTCCTCTAGAATGGCTCTATCAAAGACGGCCTCATCACGCGAGGCCGTCATTCCTAGGTCGCGAACATGTACTGCATCATAGCCTGCGGCCCTCAATCCGGCCGCGACGAGAGGCGATAGTGCGTTGTCGATTAAGAACTTCACGCGGCAACGAGTAGAGGTAGCGTCTGTTGGCGAACCGCTTCGGCCGCGTAGTAGAGAGCTTCGCGAATGTCACCTAATTCAAGGTCGGGAAAGGCTTCCAGGATTTCCTCGTCTGTCATACCGTCAGCTACCATGCCAACGACTGTCGCCACCGGAATCCGCAAACCTCGGATGCAGGGGACGCCGCCCATCTGCTCAGGATCGATTGTGATGCGTTCGAAATCCATAATCACCTCTCTTGCTGTCACTCCACCTCGCTATTATAGCATAGGCGATTCGACTAGTTGCTATTACTGCTCTATCCTCCAGGGCTTTTCAGTAGTCGGTCAATAAGGCAGTTGGGCAGCGATTTGGGCGTTGAAGATGCGCCGGGCAGCGGCGAGGTTGCCATAGCCGAGCTTGCGCACGAGACCGATGAGGAAGTTGTTGATGCCGGCCATGGCCCTGGCCATAGCCGGCAGGGAGAAGCGGGTGGCGTCTTCACGCAGGGTAACGTCGCGGCGGTAGTGGAGGCCGTTCTCAATCCCCCAGTAATCGCGGGTCCAAGCCAGGAGTTGGTCAGCGGCGTGTTGGGCCGGCGGGTAACTGGTCAGGCCATAGACGACCTCCGTGGTGGTCACACCCGTCCGCAGGTAGCGGACGTACCGTTCCAGTCGGAAGACCTGACGCACGCCCGGCCAGTCCAGGAAGCCGGTTGCATCGGCCAGTAGGGTCAGGGTGCGCGTTTCCAAACGCCCGTGCTGCAGGGTGGTAGACTCAGCGACGGTGCGCTGCATCTCTGGCAGCGGCCAGCCGGCGGCCTTTTGAGGCGGCTGGAAGTACTGCGCCACGTCAGACAAGAGCACCGGCTGGTTGTCCTTGACGAACCAGAGGTAGTCGCCGCCCTGGCTCAGCACAGTGGTCGATAGGTTGCGTTGGGTGTGCATCGCATCGCCGCAGACCACGCGGTGCTGGAGATTGATGTCGGCCACCAACCCCGGCGCAGCGGTAATCTCGTTCTCCTTCCGCTCGACCGCGACTTGTTTGAGTACCACGCCTTCAGCGGGTAGGTAGGCCGCCAGCAGATGGACACCACGCGTACGGCCGGGGGGAATCGTGCCGCGCATCGTCTTGCCGTCGATGACGACCAGTTGGCTTTGCTGGCCGCCGTAGGTCGTTTGCAAGTAATGGTTGAACGTCCTCTCTAACGTCTCGTCGGCGATGTCCATTAACAACTCGCGGATGACGTTCAGACACGGCATACGCCGGTGCTTGCAGTTGAACAGGTTGACAAAGGCGTCACACCGCAGCCGTATCCACTGCGTGATGGCCGAAGGCTTATCTTCGCCAGCTAGCTTGGCCAGAATTACCAGCGTCAGAACCATGCCTAATGGATAGACTTTGCCCCGTCTGTCGCGTGGGTCGGGCAACTGCTCCAGATGGGCCGCCATGTCCGCTACATCCAACACCAGCGCCTCTATGGCCTGGCCCTCGAGTATGATATGCTTCACTTGTCACCTCTTCTGGTCTGTGGTTTGTGATAATCCCATCTTACCAGATTGAGGTGACTTCTCTTCCTATCCCTCGACTAATGAAAAGCCCTGCTCTATCCTCGGACATCCTCTTATTAAGAGAGCCCGTAGATAAATAACGCATCACTTGAACAGAGCGAAAAGGGTACTGATGATTGTGGCCAATCCTACAATTGCCGCGACTAAAAAAGATGCCCAAGTAGCTAACTGTTGGGAATGCTGAAGCTTCATCATCTTTAGTTCCATGTTGCGCCGATCTAGATCATAGTATTCGCGAAATAGCCGCTCAGCCTCAACCCGTGCCGATTGTAATCGATGTTCATCAGCAACCCTTGCCTCGGGATCGCCATACCCATCACCAACCTTAAAGAGTTCGGAGGCCAGCTTTGAAGCGCCCGCACTTGCTTCTAACCACCTTGTACGGGCTGTTTCAATATCCGTGATTGTTGTTTTAGTATGGCTCATGTTCTCTTCTAATTTTGGAATTGTTCAGAAACCTACCCATGTCACGTAATTGCATCTTACTTCTCCAAATGGACCAAGACACCAGACCATTTTATTCTGTTTAGGATAACGCCCTCGCACATCTTGGCAATGCATCCCAGTGGTTTACCTCGCGAGCAAATTAATCCTGCCCCTGTTAAATCGTCTCCTGATCGTATTATAACCCTCTAAGCTCCCTCCTCATCACCACCCGCGTCCCCAACGGCCGCCGGCTAACCACAAACCCACAAGCGACAAACAGCGCCTCCACGGCGACCATGGACTCCCGGCCGACCTTGACCCCGTGGGCAAAGGGAAACCCTTCGATAGCCGTCGCGCCGTGTTCATGTGCCAGCGCAACGGCGGCTTCGAGTAGCGCCCGGCTGACCCCTTCGCGTCGCGCGTCCTTGCGGACGTAGAAGCAGGGCGTCAGCCAGACGCTGTCGTCTTCGGACGGATCGCGCCCTTTGAACGACGGCACGTTTAGGGCACGGGCGAAGCGCGAGCGCGGGCCGGTCGCGCACCAGCCGACGACCTGGCCCTCACGATAGGCCAACAGGCCGATGGGGTATGGCGTGGCTTCCATCAATTCGATGAACTGGCGGCGGTTCCCTTCCGGGCCGCCGGCCTTATACTCCTTGTAAGGGATGAGGAACCACATGCACCAGCAGCCGTGCGTTTCCCGGCTGGTGGCGAACAGCGCTTCCAGGTCAGGCAGAAGTTCCTTGGTCAGCGGCCTAACTTCGATCATGGTGGCTGTCCTGCCTATCGTTGCCCTGTCGTCGGATCCCAGCCAGCGAGCGACGCCCGATACACTGGTCATAATCGCAGCCGAGTATCTCTGGACAATGAGCTTCGGTCAAAAGACCTGCGTTGGCGCACGTTACCTAAACATCCGCATTCATCATCTCTTGCGCCACCCACCACTGCAAAGCCCTGGTCATTTTATAACAGTCTTGATTTTCAGAATGAACAGCGAGTAGAATGTCCACATGTCATTTCAAGCCTATTTGGACAATATCGAAGCGAAGACCGGCAAAACGCCCAACGAGTTCATCGAACTGGCCAGGGCCAAAGGCTATGATCAACCCGATGTCAAGGCGGGTGTCATCGTCGCTTGGCTCAAGGAGGAGTTCGGCCTGGGGCGCGGCCACGCCATGGCGTTGGTGTACGTCATCAAGAATGGCCCCGAAATCGGCGATAAGCACGTCGGCACAACGGGCAGCCACCGCGACCCATCGAACACGCTGAAGCTGGATGGTAAAGATAGCTCACCAGGATAACGCCATCGAAGCGGTAGCGATTCTATAACTGTCCCGTCGTCGGATCCCAACCCTCTAACAACGCCCGATACGCCGGATCATCATACCGCCCCAGAGCGAAGGCCGGCGCGTAGTCGGGCAACTGGCTGCCGGCGATATAGGCCGCCAGCAAATCCGCCCCCGCCTGCGACGCCATGATGCCATACCCTGATAGCGCCCCAAAGATGTAGGCCCCGTCCACCGGCAGCGGCCCAATGAGCGGCCGGTTCTCCTGTGTCTTGCAGTAGTAACCGCCGTCCACGTAGGGGCGGCCGACGTTGCCGGCGTAGGCCGCCAGGCCGGGGATCATCCGCGACAGGCCGCGCACGACCACCTCGGCGTACTCCGGCTCGAAGCGCATGGGCCAGACGGCCGCCGTTGGCCGCACGTCGTAGGTCCACAGGATAAGTAGCGTCTGCGCTCCCGGCCCGCCCTCCGGCCGGAAGTGGACGCCGGCCGGCAGCGGCGCGGTCAGCCAGCGCGTCTCGTCGGCCGCCGCCAGTTCGGCCCGCTCCTCGTCGCTCCACGGCAGCACCACCGGGTCGCTCCAGATCATCAGCGGCGCGTCGCGCGGCACGACGGCCAGCGGGTCGTTGATGGCCACCTTGCCGTGCAACTCGTTGAATACGGGCAGCCCCACGCCCAACATCTCGCCCACCACGTCAATCAGCGGCCCGGCGGCATTGACGAAGACGCGCGTACTCACGCGCTGCTCCCGCCCGCCGGCGCGGATGGTCACGCCGTTAACCTTCCCGCCGGTGGTGTCAACGGCCGTCACGCGGCCGTTGACCAGCCGCACGCCGCGCGCTTTGGCCTCGTCCAGCAGCCACATACCCAACTGCTGGGCGCTCAACCAGCCACAGCGGCGCGGGTGGAGCATGGCCACGGCGTCGTCGGCGACGAAGGGAAAGCGCTGCCGGATGATCGCCGGGGCGAGCACCAGGTCGGCCCCGCCCAGCTCCGGCGCGAACCCTTCGGCGGCGTGGGGCGGGAAGGGAGGATCGTCGGCCCGGCCACGGTGGACGCGCAACTCGCCCGCGCCCAACCGCTGCGACTCCTCGGCCGAGCGTTGGTACACCTCAGCCCGCGCCGGATCGGCGGTCAGAAAGACGTAGCCGCGGCGGTTGAGATGGAAGACGTTGTCGCTGAGGCCGGCCAACTCTTCCAGCAGGTCAATGCTGCGGTTCATGAAGCGTACCATCGCGTCGCCGGGGCCGGGCCACCAGTTGCGGTAGGCCTCAGTAGATTTGTCGCTGGTCATCATGAGGGGCGAGCGCTCCTCAACGAGCAGCACGTCGCCGATGCCGTGGCGGGCGGCCAGGTGGTAGGCGGCGGAGATGCCGGCGATGCCCGCGCCACAAATGACGATGTCGGCCGATTTCGGGGCTGAGTTGGGGATCATGAGGGAGTTTTAACGCAAAGGCGCAAGGACGCAAAGACGCAGAGGAGAACGTCACGCAAAGCACGCCAGTACGCGAAGGTCAGAGGGATTCCGGGCTTTGCATATTGGCGTGCTTTGCGTGCCTTACACTTTCTCTTCGTCCCTGGTCGGCCGCAACCAGACGGATAGGCTGGCCGGCTGCATCGTCTCCTGGATGACCCGCAGCAGGTCGGCCGTCAGCGCGTCGCGGGCGGTCTCGTCGCGGGCGGTGGCGGCGAACTGTTGCAGGACCTTCTCGGCGTCGTACTTGCGGCGGAAGAAGCGGTGGTCGATCACGTCCTGGACGCGGCGGCGGACGGGGTTGAACAGGGCGACGATGAGCAGCGTCGAGAGGACGACGACCGGCGTGGAGTCCCAGGCCTGTCCACTTATGCCTCGACGAGCACGGAGGAGCACGGAGAGCCCGGAGAAGTTTTGATTGCTTCTCTGTGCCCTCCGTGTCTGCTCTCCGTGTGCTCCGTGTCCTTTCCCTATCAGCCGACTTTGGAAAAGCCCTGTTCTTTAATCTGTGTAATCTGCGAAATCTGTGGTTTCTTTCTACGGCGGCGGCATGGCGCAACGGAAGCCGAGGTTGGCCTGGGCCACGGTCGGCTCGAAGTTGCCGCGCACGGTGACAGCCGTCTCGTCCGACGGCGACAGCCACGACCCACCGCGCAGCGATTTGAAGTCGCCCTCCGTCGGGCCGCGCGGGTTGGTGTCGGCCACGTTTTCGTAGGCGTTGAAGTCGTACCAGTCGCCGACCCACTCCATGACGTTGCCCAGCATGTCGTAGACGCCACTGGGCGAGCGGCCGTCGGGGTAGCTGCCCACCGGCGCGGTGTCGTTGAAGCCGTCGTCCCACACGGCGTCGGGGCCGTCGCGGCGGCAGTTGACGTCGCAGAAGTTCAGCCGCTCGCCGTCGAACGAAAGGCCCCACGGGTGGGGGTACTTGACGCTCTCCACCGGGTCGAACGAGGCGGCGTACTCCCACTCGGCCTCGGTCGGCAGCCGCGCCCCGCGCCACTCGCAAAACGCCTGGGCGTTGAACCAACTGACGTTGATGACCGGGTAGTCGTCGAAGGCCGGGTCGCCGTAGTAGCTCTGGTGATAGGTGGCCCCGGCGCGGGCCGGGCGGGGGCAGACCTCGGCCTCAACGCACTGGGCGTAGGCGGCGTTGGTTACTTCCGTTTCGTCAATCAGAAAGCCGTCAATCTGCACCGCGCGGGCCGGCTTCTCGTCGTTCTCCTCGCTCTCGTCGTTGCCCAGCGTGAACTGGCCGCCGGGGACATAGACCATGCGCGAGCCGGTCTGGGTGATGAACGGCTGCGGGGTCGGCGTCGGCGGGATGGTCGGCTCCGGCGAGGGGGATGGCGTGGGCGCGAACTCGGTCAGGGCGGCGATAACGGCCGATTGCAGCGTCTCCGTCGCCGACGGGCCGGCGACCGGCTCCGGCTGGCGCAGGTTGGTGATCAGCAGGAAGGCGGTGAAGGCCAGCAGGAAGATCGCCCCCGCCGCCAGGGCGAAGACAGTGCGCCGTTCCATGCGGCGGCGGACGCGCTCCGGGCGGTGCGGCGCGGCCGCCGGGGCGGCGGCCGCCGGCTCCGGCCCGGCGCGCCGCAGCGGGCTGACGACCGGCGCGGGCCGCCCAGCCGGCCGCTCCAGGGCGCGGGCGAACGCCTCGACCGTCTCATAGCGCGTGTCGGCCCGCAACGACATGGCCCGCCCGGCGACGATGGACAGATACGGCTCCACGTCGGGGTTGACCTCGCGGGCGGGCACGAGGTCGCTCAGCCCCGTCTCGCGGCTGAGGGCGTTGGGGGGGGT
>CXWK01016535.1_pt1 | contig 20293 bp, 17 predicted proteins | sample 590851 | NCBI WGS metagenome assembly CXWK01 (sample SAMEA3498364, study PRJEB10139) | wastewater metagenome | biome: wastewater treatment plant; material: activated sludge | place: Denmark | collected 2014-08-01 | reverse complement strand
CACGTCCAGCACCGCGCCGCGGCCTGACCAGCCGTCAGCCGCCAGGATCGCGGCTGTGCAGGCGAACATGCCGCGCGTCCACCAGTGCGCCTCTTCCAGCGCGTAGAGGGTGGGCAAAGCCGCGCCCCACGGCGGCCGGTCGGCTGGGTCTGCCACGGCAAGTGAAATTGGGTTCTCTGGCCGTCGCTGGGAGCGCACGCCCATCATGGCGCCTCCTCGATGCGCAGCCGCGCCAGCAGCAGATGATCGCCGAAGTCCGCGGCCGCCGTCACCGGGATGCGCGCGCCTGACGACAGGTAAAAACCAGCCTCCAGTTGGTAATCGCCGCTCGCCAGCGTGACCGGAAGCGCGATCTGAATCTCGTCTATGATCCATTCACCCATTTGCCAGCGTGTGGTGGGATAGCTGCCGGCGCCCGGCGCGGCATCCGCGCCCAGGCGATTCTGCCCGGCCGCGTCGAGCACGTGAACGAAGAATGTCCAATCCTCCGCGATGGGCGCCAGGGCGCGCCAGAAGAGGCGCAGGTAGATGATGTCCCCGCGGCGATAAACTGAATTGAGGTTGAATCCCAGGAGGCGCGCCTGCGCGTTCCACACGGCGTCGCTGGCTATCTGCGGTTGGATGATGGGTTGGACGCCGATCGGCGCCTCATAGATTGCGGCATATCGCTGGCCGGCGCGGTCGTTGACAACGGAGTGCATGACGACGGCGGGGAAAAGCTCCGGCAGCAGCAGGCGGCTGCGGTAATCCTCGGCTTCGATGACCGCGTAGAAACGACGGCGCTGCGCGTCTGGCGGGATGACAAAAATGTGGCGGCCATCAAAGGTGGACGGCGGCTGGTCGCTGCGCCACGCGAACGCCAGGGTGGTGTGCGTCGCGGGCCGCGGCGTGAGATACACCTGGCTGGCGGCCGGCAGCTCGGTCACCCCCNNACCTGGCCCAACGGTCAAAATAGTCGCGGCCCGCGAGGCCGATGGAAACAAGCAGGCAGGCGCTGATCGCCATGCGCAGCCAGCAGGCCGGGCGGCGCCACACGGGCTGCTCTGGGGCAGGCAGCGGTCGCCTCGCGGCCCAATCCCAGGCTGCACCAAGCCCCAAGCCCGTGAGCAGCGCGACGATGGGTAGGGCGCCCAGGGCGCGGCGAAAATGAGGCGCGTACTCGCTCAAAATGGTGGGCGCCAGCATGATGGCGAGCACGGCCAACAGCCAGGCCGCCGTGCGTTCGCGCCAGCGCCAGAGGGTCAATGCCAGGCCGAGATAAAAGAAGGGCGCCAGGAACCAATCGAAAACGGGCCGGCCGGGCAGGTTGTTGCGCGGGTCCACGTCGCCGGCCAGGCTGAACATGCCAGCCGTCGCCAGGGTGTGCTGCACGATGGTTTGCAGGGGCGAAGTGCTCCCCGCGCCCTCGGCCACCACGGCAATCTGGCGTGAGCGCAGCAGGACCAGGTCTGGGTTGCTGACCCACTGCCAGGCCAGCGGCGCAAAGACCAGCAGCGCGCTCAAGGCCAGCAGTAGCAGACAGCGCGGGCGCAAGGCCGCTGCGGCAACGCCATCGGCGCTGGCCCGCGGCAAGAGGCGAGGCCAGAGCCAGGCAATGAGCAGAACAGCGGCGACGACCACGGGGTAAAGACGACCGGCTGGATAGGTGTAGGGGCCGAGACCGGTGAGCGCGCCGGCCGCCACCCAGGCAGCCGGCCGGCCGGTGCGTAGGGCAGCCAACAAGGCCCACAGCAGCGGGCACAAGAGCAGCGGCACCAGCCCCGGTTCGTAGCCGATGCGGCTGGCGCTGATCGCCCAGAAAAGTCCGGCTTGTACGGCTGCGCTCCACAAAGGGAAACTGGCGGGCAGGCGCGGCTGCCAGCGGCGCAGTTCATGCGCCAAGAGCCAGACCGCAGGCACGGTCAACAGCCCGATCAGCGCGGCCACCCCCCGCTGCACCACCGGCCCGGCGCCAAAGAGCTTGAACGCAATCGCGGTCAGGTAGATGAAGAGCGGCTCAACGCCGAAGTTGCCAGTGAAGAACAACGGACGGTAAGTGGGGTCTTGCAGCAGGCGCCAGGCTTCCAGCCCCTCAAAGGCTTCGTCGAAGTGATAACCAGGCGGTGTGCTGTGCAACTGCCAAAATCGCAAAAAGGCCGCCATCGTGATGATGCCGGCCAGCAAAAGGGCTTCGATCCCAAAGTTACCTGCACGTTGAAACGTCCACCGTCGCATAGCCAGGGGATTTTACCACAGCCTGGCAGCAATGCCCAAGTAAGGCAGCAGTAGGGGTGCATTTCAAACTGGGGGCGGGTGCGACGTCGAGCGATTGAGGCTTCGTCGTGAGCGGCTCACCGCACGGTTCGACAGGCTCACCGCACGGTTCGACCGGCTCACCGCACGGGGCCTGAGCTTGTCGAAGGCCGCTGCAACCACCTCCAAGCCCAACCGAAGCCGGCTACGCAACGGAACTGAAATGCGCCCGCCACGAAATACAAACCCCTCGCGCGCCGTCAGGCCCGACAGGGCCTTCCACCTTGTAGCCCGATCCGTTCACGGTCGGGCGGCGTTGGTTGCGCGCACGCCATCCAGTGCAACCCCGCCGGAGGCCAAAGGCCATCCGGCTACGAGGTGCAAGCCCCTTTGGGGCTACGCCCCGAAATTGAAATGCACCCTGCCGCAGGGGCGGCCCTATGTGGCCGCCCCTCGGACTTTCGACTTACGGTTGCCCAGCCTCGATGCGCTGCGCCAACTCGGCCGCGACCGCGTTGGCGTCGCCGGCGATGCGCTCCACGCGGCAGCCCGCGGCAGCCAGCGCCTGTTCGACTGCCGCGCCCGGCGCATCCGGCCCACCGCCGATGATCGTGACGTGCGCGGCGAGCTTGGCATGATCCAGGTTTGCGCCCGCGGTCAGGCCAAAGATCTGCAAGTAAGGCGCGGCCAGCAGCCAATCAATTTGTCCCTGCACCGTGTTGAGCGGCGCGAAGAGCACATAGCGCGTCAGCGGCTTGCCCGTCGGTTCGGCTGATTCGGGAATCTCAAGGTCGAGCTGGCGGGCGCTGACCCCATCCAGGTGAAAGTCCTCGGACACGACGTCCTTGCCAGCAATGCCGACCCGGTAGAGGCCTGCGGGTAGCGATGTAAACTGGTAGCGCTCGTCCGCAGCGACCAATGTCCAATGGACTAGCGCGCCGCTTGCATACAGCTCAATCGTCGCCCCTGCGCCGCGCAGCACGCGGCCGCTGACAGTGCTCTCCTCTTTAGGCGCTGCGGGCAGCGTCAGGTTGACAGTGGCCGCGCCGCGGCCATCCACCGTCACCGGATCTGACCGTACGTCCGCGCCTTGCACTGCCACCTGGTATGTGCCAGCGGCAAGCGCGGTCACGCTGTAGCTCTCATCAGCCGCAACCACCGTTTGGGCCGCAGCGGCGCCCTCTTGTAGCAGGAGCACGATGCGACCGGCCCCGTTGGTCACACGGCCGCTGATGATGCTCTCGCGGGCCGGGGCCGCGGCGCCGGCCAGGGTGCGCTGGAAGACCAGGGCGAAGCTGTGATGAAACAGGCGATTGCCCGGCCCTTCGTCCTTGTGACTGGTGTGCAGCCCCGTGACTTTGTCGCTGACCAGGGTTTCGCCAGGCATTCCGATCGCTGCAACGTCACAAACCTGGTACTTCCACATCGGGAAGTTGCCGGCCGGTTCGCCTGGCGGCTTGTTCAGGGTAATGATCTGCTCGCCGCCAGGCCAGTTGACGCGCAGGGCGCCGCCTTGCAGCCGATTGCCCGCTTCATCCTGCATGTCAACGAAGATATGCTGGCGAAAATTATTCTCGTCCGCGGTCAAGTGGTGCACGCGCTGCACTTTCCAATAAAGCTGGCCGATCGGCGGCTTGGCTTCTTCGATGCCTACGCCGTAAGCGGCGGCATCGTTGACAGGCGCATCCAGGCCGCGTGTGGCGGTGACGCCGGGATACGGTGGGGCGGCGCGTCCGAACAGAGCGGCGAAGAACTCAGAAATCGAAGACAACAGCGTACTCATGGATCACCTCTCTGCTACAGATTGGCCTGCAGCCAGTCGGCCAGGGCGTATAGATCGCCTTCGACCCGCTGCACCACGCAGCCGGCCGCGCGCAGGTCTTGTTCGACGGCCTGGCTGACGAGCGTCGCGTCGCCAACAATGACAACCCGCTCGGCCGCCGCGGCCAGCGCCGCGTCGAAACCGACCGCGACATCGGCATGCGCAGCCAGGTAAGGCGCCAGCAGCCGCAGTTGATTCTGCACGAGGGGCGTCTGGGCCACGCTGCCCCGACCCAGGAGAACGAATTGGCGCAGATTGAGTGGAACCGAGTCCGGTTCTGGATCGGGCGCGGTCAGCGCCAGCGTGGCCGCATTGAGGCCATCCAGCGTTACCGTGGCCGAGATTTCGTAGTCAGGCAGCTGCACGCTGTAGACGCCGGCTTTGAGATCGCGGAACTCAAAGCCGCCGGCGCTGTCGCTGGTGGTCTGTTGATCCGTGCGTTCATCGCGGTGCAGCTCGACGTGGACCGCCGCGGCCGGCGCGCCGCTTGCGTGCTGCACTGACCCGTGGATGGCGCTTTGCGCTGGCGGCAGCGGCAGCGCCGGCGGGTGCAGAACCAGCAAAGGCGCCTCCAGCGTCTGGCCTTCGGCCAGCACAATGTCGGCGCTGCGCTTGTCACCCGCGCTCACCTGGTAGCGGCCGGGCGGCAGGCCGTCGAAGCGGTAGCGGCCGTCCGCGCCCGCGGCTGTCGTGCGACGCCACGCCAGCGGACTCACGCGCGCCAACTCGACCGACGCGCCGGTGGCCAGTCCAAGCGCCTGACCGGTCAACACGCCCGTGAGAGACATGCTGCGCTCGACGGTGTTGGCGCCATCCAGCGCAAACGCCGCGCCCAGGCGTGCGATGTTCTCAACCGCCAACTCGTAGTCGGCGCCGGCTGGCAAATCTCGGAACTCGAAATTGCCGCTGGCAGGCAGGCTTTGGCGCTGCGGGCCAGCGGGCAAGGCGTTGCCGCTGAGCACGATCACCCCGTTCGATGGTGGGTTGGTAATGCGGCCGCGCACGATGCTTTGATTGCGAATCACCCGCTGCAGTTGGAAGGTCACGTCCCAGAAGAATGAATCCCCCGCCTGGCCGGGCAGCGCATTCGTGGCCAGCGGCGCGCTCACGTCGCTGGCCCAGTCGGGCTGGATCACTTTGACCTGGAACTGACCGGCCGACGCCAAGAATTCGTAGAAACCAGCGGGCTTGAACGGGTCGCGCCCAGTGAGGGTTTCGGGAAATTGCGTGTCCGGCTCCGGATTCGGCCAGGACATCTGCATCTTGATGCCGTTCAGGCCATTGCCCTGCGCGTCCAAGACGCGGCCCATGATGCGGCGCGGGCTGCCAGACGACGCCTGGGCGCTTGTCACCCGGTAGCGGAACTCGGGCGGCGCGGGCAACGGCAGGTTGACTGCGGCCGTGCTCCAGCCGTCAAGCGTCACCGCGGCCGAGGTGGTCGTTCCTGCCCGAACCTGGTACAGGCCGGGGGGGAGCCGGCCAAAGCTAAAGCGCCCTTGCCCCAACACGGTCTGGCTGGCGATGACGTGCGCCGCGCCCTCGCTCACCTCCAACAGGCTGACCGCCTCGCCAGGCTGTGGCTTGTCGTTACGTAGCACCTGGCCCAGAATGGCCGAAACCGCGCCGTTGGCAGGCAGCGTCACGGAGAGCGCCTTCTGTTCGCCGGTCGCCAGCGTAATGGCGCTGGCAATGCCGGGGCCATCCACCACGCTGAGGGTGTACGTCGCAGCGGCCAGGCCATCCAGGCTGAACACGCCGCCGGATGATGCAGTGGCCAAGAGCGGCGCGTGGCCGGCGGCCTGCAGGCGGAGACGCACGGCGCCCGCCGCCTGGCCGTTGTTCAGCAGCAGGCGGCCCTGCAGACGCGCGGTTTGCGGGACGTTGGCCGGCCACACCCGTGCCGCCGAGGGCAGCGCCTTGAGCGCGTCCACGATGGGCAAGCGGCCGTTCAAGCCAAACTGCTGGTCCCACCAGTTGGTGTACCAGCTCATCGTTTCCCAGGCGGGCGTGAAATCGCCTAACGGGCGCGAGGCAATCAGCCAGGTGCACATGGCGAAGTACCAATCAGGCACCTCGTTGTTCTGCATCTGGCGCACGATCTCTTGCTGCATTTCCATCTGCTGGCTGGGGATGATTTTGTTGTACCGTTTGTCATCGCCCCAGCCAACCACGGGGCCGCCCTCCGTGCTGATGACCGGCACATAGTAACCCAGGGCATCGAAGATCATTTTTCCCGCCGCTTCGTACCCGAGGAAGCAGTTGGGGTCCTGAAAAATGGTGGCGCCAGGCCGCTTGCTCTCGCGGCGCAGGCGGTTGATCGTCTGATCTTCCGGGTTGGCCGACTCGCGCGGGCGAAAATCCCATGACCAGGCGCCATAGCGATCGTACTCGGCCTGGCTGAGCGGCGCGCCTAACTGGCTGACGGCATCGTAGGGGTAATCGAGCGGGTGGTTGAGGGTGTAGTTGTGAATGGCGACCCAGGCGCCGCGCTCGAACAGGTCACGCCGCCCACGAGCGACGATTTTGGAAATAGGGTTGTCCTGGCTGCCGGGTCCCATGGCAGGGACAGCCGGCAGACCGCCGCGGCCCAAGATTTGATCGGCATCGCGGATGAAGTTATCCACCACGATGTCAAGCCAGTTGGCCGGCATGACGTTGTTTTCCCATTCCGCGGACAAATCTGGCTCATTGTTCGTCTCGAAATAACGCACGCCCACCGCTACCAGGCGGCTGATCGTCTCAAACTCACGGCCGCCGATGCCACGCGGGTTGGGGCGCTCCTTGAACAGGCGCACGATGGGCATGATGCCCGCTTGCAGCATGCGTTGGCAGATCAGCAGCGAGGAACCGCCGCCATCGTCCATCAGCTTGACCCACTTGATGTGCATGGCCTGCAGTTCATTGATCCAATGGTCCAGTTCGCCGGCGGTCGGCGTGTAGAGCGTCGCCGTCCAGTTGACAGCTTCCGGTTCGCCCAAACCGCGTGTGAGGGCGTTGTCTGGGGATCGGTACACGCGTGCGGACATGGCGTACTTTTCGTCTGCGTTGGCATCGCCTGGGCCTTGCGCAGGTTGATTCGTCGGGTGGTAGACGCGGGCGGACCAGTGCAGCCCGCGGCCATTGTCATCAGGAGGACGAGGAAAGTCCTTGATGTGCATCATGGTGAACCTCCTGGGGCGTCATGCGTTCAGCGCATGAGGTGCAGAGCAGAGGCCTGAACCAAGTGTGCAGGCCGGCCGAGAACGTTGCTTGAGGTAAGTTATGAGGAAGGTTAAAACAAGATACCGAACCTGTCAAGTTTGACAAAAAGGGCGAGCTCTCCCTGACTGCCGGCCATGAACGGCCGCTGGAGATTTGCCTGAGGCCGGTGGTCTGCTCAGGCATCGTGCGCCGACTGCAGCCGCCGCATGAATTCGGGCCGAAAGGGCGTTCCGCCGCCAGGACTTCGGCGAGCTCAGTCGAGCCGTCGGCCCTCGCCGACCGGCATCGCGCCCACGACGGTGGACGCCCGGCGGTACGCCCATCAGGCGCGATTTCAATCGCTCGCTTGTGGCGCCTAACCGCGTGACAGATTCCGGCGCGACCGTGCATCTGTGTCAACTGTCAGCACGCAGGCGGCGCAAAAAGCCTGCATGAGCGTTATCGGCGCACCGTGGTTAGGAAGAAGCCCTACAAGCGTCCCCCATAGAATGAAATCGGTCTTTCAGACCAAAAACTGTTCGCACCTGAAGGAGGAATATGGAATGGCGACAAGAACACGTTGGATGACCGTCAGTTGGTTGACGATCTTGTTATTGCTGGTGGGAATTCTGCCGGCGGCGGCGCATCCCGGCCTGCCCCCGGCGGCTCCACTCGGCCCACGGGAGGCGGTTCCACAGGCCTGGGGCATCGGCACACCGGCGCCGACGGCCGGCTGGCTGATGGGAGGCGCATCGGTGGACAACTGCACCTTTTACGCGATCGGCGGCAACCTGCCTGGCGGCGTGGCCGTGCCCAATGTAGATCTGTACAACCCCGTCACGGATGTTTGGACCCCACGCGCACCCATGCCGGTGGGCGTTTACGGGATTCAGCCCAGCGCATCCGGCTCGCGCATCTATGTCGTGGGCGGCTACGCCGATTCTTCGACCCCCCTGTATGCCGTTACCTCCACCCTCATCTACGATTCGCTGAGCAATAGCTGGTCGGAGGGAGCGCCTATCCCCGTGGGCGAATTGGGCATCGGCACCGCGGCGCAGGCGACCGCTAATGGCAAGATCTACGTGATTGGCGGCGACGACGGCGACGCCGATTCCAACACGACAAACTACGAATACAGCATCGCCGCCAACACCTGGGCGCTGCGCGCGCCCATGCCGACCGCGCGTGAAAACAACGTCGCCGTCACCCTCAACGGCAAGATCTACGTCGCGGGCGGCGCGCAAGCCGTGGATCCCGATTACAATGGCTTGACCACATTCGAGGTCTACGACCCGGCCGCCAATACCTGGGCTTCACTGGCGCCCATGCAAGAGGGGCGTGTATCACCGGGGATCGCCACCGATGGCGTCTACATCTACGTCTATGGCGGCGCCGACAGTTTAGGCGCAACCTTCAACAGCCTGGCAACCACCGAACGTTACAACCCGACCACCAACACGTGGGCCTACGTGGACTCGATGGCGGCGGCAACCGCCGGCATGGTCAACGCCTACGCGGCCGGCCGCATCTACGCCAGCGGCGGCATCGCCGCCGTCAACGGCCTCTTCACTCGCATTGACACCAATCAATACCTGCTGGTTGGGGCGAGCGGATGCCAACCGACGGCCGTGCAGTTGACCACCCTGGAAGGCCCCGCTACCCCACGCACAGCCCTCAATCTGTGGCCCTGGGCGCTTCTCGTCGCCGTGACTGGCCTGATTCTCGTGCGCCGCAGCGCACGCAGCCATTAGCGGGCGCTTCACCTGCACTTCTTGCCCCGCCCTGTTGTCCTCAAGCCGGTAGCGCTGACAGCCTCCTTCTCCCCCATCGGTTGGGGGAGAAGGAGAGCGGTCAACTTGCGGTGTACGGCGCCTGACGTCATCCAGCCGGCGCCTCACCGTGTTCATACTCGTCTTGCTCCCCTGATTTCTTGTAGTACATCAGCGCAAAGGTGCCGGCCTGCATCAGTCCTTTGGCCGTCACGATACGCGAGCCATTTTTGGGCGTCGGTATCTCCTCCGCCTCGACGATGGGCACACTCACCATGCGAAAATCCAGCGACCGCTCAGACTGCTCGACGCGTTTTGCCACCGGCAGCCAACGCGAGAACCAAACGTCCAGGTCCTTCGCATTGCTGGCGTTCACTTTCAGCGACACCAGAATCAACTGCTCCAGAACATGCGCCAGGTCCCAGTGAATCCCCTGCTCCTCGAACAGCTTGCCGGCGCCGGCCCATTTGAGCAAGACATTGAGATCGCTGCCGGGCAATCCCCAGGCCTTCAAAAGGGCAGCCATCTGCGCCTCATTGGCTCCCAAACGCTCCCGTTGACGATGCAGCCGGTTGCCTGACGAGCTCTCTTCACCTTGCGGCCGCGCGGCCTGTTGTTCGAGCGCCTCCAGCACGGCGCGCAGCGAAATCCAATTCTCATAGACCAGGCGCAGTTCCCGCGGCTCCAGATCGAGCGGCAGCCCAGCCCGCTGCAGATCATAGTCGTCATAGCGCAGCGTAAGTTGATAACATGGCAGGTTGACATGCCCGTGCGGCCCTGCCGCCGTCGGATCGTACTGCGCGCCAGTGATGTAGTAGGAACTGCCCACGATCACCCCATCATACGGCGTGCCTGGTGCATCATAGCCGGATACAATCAGGAACTTCCAGGCCTGCCCATCTCCGGCTTGCGTTGGCGCTCCGGCCAGCGCAGACTCAGAGACGGTCACCAGGCACTTGCCGTCGCGCGACGTCACCATGTTGCGGCTGGCATCCACCATGCGAATGGCATACTCCAGGGTGCCGTCCGTATCTCGATCTTTCCCAAACTCGCGCGCGGCCACCTGCCACAAAACCGAACCGTTCTTTCTGACCTCGATGCGGCCTCCATACGGCGGATCATTGATCGGCATCTTGCACATCCTCCTCAAGATTTGCAGTCCTAGCATTTCTGGCGAAAATCAATCTCGTCATGAACCAACCAGCCTGTTCACCTGATCTGGTAGAGGCATTCTACCGGGCTTACAACGATACCACGGAATCGCAGCAAGGGCGCCTGGCCGCGTGTGAATCTATCCTGGCCACGCTGAGCGCCTGCGCAGTCACGGATGCCAGCTACGAACCGTGGCGGCTGCTCTTTGCCGGCATTCTCGCCAACGAGCGTGAGCACGATTGGGGGGAGGGCGAGCGGCTGTTTCAGGCTGCCCTGGCGGCCAACCGCCCGCGCGCCCCCCTGCTGGAGGCGCGGGCCTGGCTGGCGCTTGGCGTCACCTATCACCATCTCGATCGTTGGCAGGACTCGATCGTCAGCTGCCAGCGCGCGCTGCAGGCCCTGACTGGGCTGGACAAACCGCTCGACGTGGCCTCAGCCTGGATCAATATGGCTATCTCCTGCGGCACCGGCTATGCGCACGGCGCGTTTGGCGCCGACGCGCTGCGCGAGGGGACCGATTACTGCCAGCAGGCCGTCGCCGCGCTGGCTGAGCTGCCGCCTGGACGTGAACGCAACAGCATGGAGGCCTCGCTTTACAATGCCCTGGGAACGCTGCACAGCCAGGCCGGTCAATGGCGCGAGGCCCTGGTCGCGTTTCAGCGCCATTTCAACATCTGCCAGGAAGCTGGCTACACCAGCCGCACCGGCATCTCGCTCAACAACCAGGGTGAAGTGTACGAACGGCTTGGCCCTGATTATTTCGACCGGGCCGCAGAAGCGCATCGGGCTGCGCTTGCCATTCACCGCCAATACGGGAACATCTACCTGGAGTTCCAATCGCTCCTCTACCTCGCCAGTCTGTCGCAGACCGTGGGCGACGCTCAACAAGCCCTGACCCACTACTGCGCCGCCATTGAACGCGCCCGAGCCATTCGCCTGGGCGTCTCGACCGCCGAAGCTCGCGCCGGTTTTTTCGCCACGGTCGCCAACGCCTACGCCTTCGCGGCGCTCCTGGCTGTCGAATTGGGACGCGTCGCCATGGCTTTCGACCTGATCGAAAGTTCGCGTTCACGCGCGTTTCTCGATCAACTGGCTGCCGGCACAGCCGATTTGCCTCGCCTCCAGGAAGCGCCCACGCTCACGTTGGACGCTGTGCGCGCTGCGCTGCCCGCCGACGCGGCCATGCTTGAGTATTTTACCTGCGGCCTGGTCGAGGCCGATGATGATGGCCGCAGGCAGGGCGCAGCGGCGGAAACGGGTGTGCGTCGGCTGCCGTCGCCCAAGACGCTGCTGTTCGTGGTGACGACCGATGAAGTCACCGTGCACGACGTGGGGCTTGCCCCCAATGATCTGCTACCGCGCCAGCGCAGGGCTGTGACCGAGCGTCACTTTCTGCGGCCGGCCATCCGGCGCGCCCTCTACGACCGCCTGGTAGGACCGGCCGCGCGTCGGCTGGCCGGCAAACGCCGATTGTACCTGGTTCCCCACGGGCCGCTGCACCTGATTCCCTTCCAGGCGCTGATTGCCCCGGATGGCGAAACGTTGTTGCGCGCGGACGGCCCTGAGCTGATCTACGGGCCGAGCGCCACCGCGCTCTTTGGGCGTCCTCAACTGCCTCGCACGCGCACGCAGTCCGACGCGTCGTTGACCTGCCTGGCCTTGGGCTTCAATGGCAACGACGCGCAGCGTCTGCATTTTGCCGAAGATGAAGCGCGCAGCATTGCGGCCTTGCTCGGCGGTGAAGCCCTGGCGGGGTCGGCCAGCAAACGCGACGCGCTGTTCCGCCGCGGCCGGGACGCCCGTTTTCTGCACATCTCCTGTCATGGCGAGTTCGACCCCGATGCGCCCTTGCAATCACGGCTGCACCTGGGCGCCGCGGAGATGCTCACCGCGCACGACGTGCTGCGGGGGCTGCAGCTCGGGTGCGACCTGGTGACCCTCAGCGCGTGCGAGAGCGGCTTGAGCCGGGTGCGCCGCGGGGATGAACTGATGGGTTTGGTGCGAGCCTTCACCCTGGCCGGCGCTCAGGCGGTCATCGCGACGCTGTGGCGGGTGGATGAGCGATCTACGCGTCTGCTGATGGAGAAGTTCTATCGCGAGGTGACGACCGGCGCCAGTTTTGCGCACGCGCTGCAGCAGGCGCAGATCTTCCTGCGCACCCTTCCGCGCGCAACGGCCATCCAACTGCTCGCCGCGTCGCCGACCGAAGCAAAGGACGCCCTGACCATTGGCGAAGCGGCGTCGCACCCCAAGGGTCTGGCGGCTGACCCTGCGCCGGCCGCGCTGCCCGGCAGCGCCGAATTCCCGTTCGCCGATCCGTTCTACTGGGCGCCGTTCATCGTCATCGGCGATGACCCCGCGCGACCGCCCGTGTGACGCACCCGCAGACATGACGGGCATCAACCAGTCTACGGCGTCGGCGCAATGGTAATCGAAATCTCAGCCAGGGCTGCCTGGGGAACTCCGCGCAAAGACGCTTGTCCAAACGCATCGGTGATCTGGACCGCCGTGGTCGTATCGCCTTGCCGCCAGATCACCTCAACGCCGGCCAGGTTTGGCCAGCCGCCGCGGCTTGGGATGTCAACGCTGACAGTCAGGTCAACCACCCCCGGCTGCTGGGCCTCCGGATCGGCATGGATAGTCACCTGTAGATCGTCCAGTCCCTGGGCAGCCGTCAATTCGAACCCTCTGACCGCATCGCCCTTCAGAAACGCAGGCTGCAGCAGAGGGCCTTGGAGGCTGCGCAGCAGATCGGCCGAGAACTGGATGACCAACCGGCCCAGCTTGTCGAAATGCCACGGCTGCGGCGCCGCGGGTCGCGGGAGATAGCTGAAATCGAAGGACGCCGGCCGCGGGGGCTGCACCGCGCGTTCCTCCTGCACGGCGGCCAGCAGGCGCGTCAGCTCCGCGGCCTCTTGTTGGCAGCTGGCGCAGGTCGCCAGGTGCTCAGCCACGGCCGGGAACAGCCTGGCAGCCGGTTGACCGTTCAACTCGGCATCCACAAACAGGGCAAGATCGGTCTCACAGGCCTGGCAAGCCTCCGGCAGTGGATCTTCCTCAAACAGCGCTTCCAGAACTCTCTTGGTTCTCAACATAACGGCCTTTTTCTTCATGCGCAATCAATACAAATAGATGCACGAAGCGCCTGATTTCTGTCTCACATACGTCTCAGGCGGCATCGAAAAGCCGCAGCACCTCACGCGTCAGCCCAGCGCGCTGCAGACACTCGCGCAACTGGCGCTTGCCGCGAGCAATCAGCAAGTAGATGGCGTTGGCCGTCGTGTTGAGCGTCTGCGCCACAGATTCGGCGCGGCTTTCTTCCGCAATACAGCCGACAATCGCCAGGCGGCAGCGGGCGGGCAGGTGCTCCAGGCACGCCTCCACGATGCTCGTCACCTGGGCGCGCTGCGCAGCATGTTCAGGATCGGCCTTGGTCGCGGCAGCCGCTGGCGTCCGGGGGGCCGCGGCCGTCAGCCGATCCCCCTCCTCCTGCTCGTGCGGCAGGTCGAGGCGTCGCGTCCAATAGGGCCGGCGCAATTCCATCGCCGCCTGATTGCGGATGATCTGAGCCGCCCATGAGGTGAAACGGCCCTCGCGACGAAACTGATCCAGCAGGGCGAATTGGTTGCGCGCCAGCTTCTCCAGCGTTTCCTGCACGAAATCCTGCGCCAACGCCGCAAGTTCTTCTGGGGCGAAGGCGGTCAGGCTGGGCAGGCTGTCCTGGCGCAGCCGCAGATAGTTGTACGCAACCACGTACAGATAATTGGCGAGGTCCTCGTGGGCCAGGCGCTGCGCATCCGCGCCTTCGGCGCCGCATAGCCCTCGAATCCAGTCTGTATTACTGCGTTGCAATATCCCTACCGTCCCACTTGAATTGGCTGGTGCACAGGCGCGCCGATTTTACCACAAACGGCCCGCGCTCACAAGCGTGTTGATAGAACAACGAGGGCATCAGCCTTTGACGCCCTCCTGCGGTGATGATACACTCAATGGGTTCGCCAGGGTTCGTCCATCGAATCAAGGAGGCAGAAAATGAGGCATCGGATGAAAGTGTTGTTCATCGGCGGCACGGGCCTGATTAGCTCGGCCTGCGCCGCGTTGGCGGTAGAACGAGGCATTGAATTGTTCGTGATCAACCGGGGCGCTTCGTCCAAGTACGCGCTGCCCGCGGGGGTGATCCACTGCCAGGGCGACGTGCGCCAGGCGCCGGACGCGGCCGCGCAGCTGCTGGCAGGACATTTCTTCGACGCCGTGGTGGATTGGGTTGCGTTCACGGCCGGCGACATCGAGCAGGATATTGACCTGTTCCGCGGCAAGACGCGGCAGTTCGTCTTCATCAGCTCGGCCAGCGCCTACCAAAAACCGCCGGGTCACTACCTGATTACCGAAGATACGCCGCTGGCTAACCCCTTCTGGGACTACTCACGCAACAAGATCGCCTGCGAGGATCGCCTGCTGGCCGCCTATCGAGACGAAGGCTTCCCGGTTACCATCGTGCGGCCCTCGCTCACCTACGGCCCGACGCAGATTCCGCTCTGCCTGGGCAGTTGGCAGCACCCGTGGACCGTGATGGATCGCATGCGCCGCGGGCAAAAAATCATCGTGCCTGGCGACGGTACGTCGCTGTGGGTTGTGACCTGGAATGGCGATTTTGCCAAAGGTTTCGTGGGCCTGCTCGGCCGTGAACAGGCCGTCGGCCACGCCTTCCACATCACGTCGGACGAAGTGCTGACCTGGGATCAACTCGCCATCCAGGCCGGCCACGCGATCGGCCTGGAGCCTGACATTGTGCACATTCCATCCGACCTGATCGCCGCCTACTGGCCGCACGCCCACGGCAGCTTGTTGGGAGACAAGGCGCGCAGCGTGGTCTTCGACAACAGCAAAATCAAGCGCTTCGTGCCTGACTTTGTCGCCACGGTTCCCTGGCAAGAGGGCGTGCGCCGCGCGATTGCCTGGTTTGAAGAGGACGAGTCACGCCAGACGATTGACGAGGAAGCCAACCAGCTCTGGGATACGATCATCCAGGCCTATTTGCGCGCCTTTCCCAGCGCATAAACCTGGTGTGGGGCCTGGCGCCTTGTTCAGGCGCGATCCGGCTCCCGTTCGATGGTTGTGTCCATGCCCGTGAGAAAGCCCTTTCCCTTCCATTCATGCGCATAAGCATGGGTGAGCAACCGAAAACCGTTCTGCGTCAGAATCGGCTGACTCATGGGACTGGCCCCCGTGGTGACAAATGCGTAACCCCGGCCAATCGCCTCCTGGACGCGCGCGGCCAGCAGCGCGGAGTACAAGCCGCGCTTGCGATACTCCCTTCGTGTCGCCGCGCCAAAGAGGCTGGCAAACTGACTATGGGGATTGAAGTACACCCAACCCACAGAGGCAGGTTGGCCTTCGACGTAGGCAACATACACACTGAGATAGCCGGGAATGTCCAAATGGTCGCCCAGTCGGCCCTTGATCCAGCCGAAATTCCCGCCGAGTACGTACTGTTCAACCAAGATCACATCGTCGAGTTGATCACGGTGCTCAAGTCGGCGCACCTCGGCCATGATGGGCGCGCGCGGGCCAGGCTGAGCTTCCTGGGCTGCCAGCGCCATCACCGCATCTGGCTCATCATCCGGCGCAAAACCGTGCGCCGCCAGCCGGTTCTGGAGGCTGGCCGGCTGATCATGTTCGTAAACGTGCCACGAAAATGGCTGCGGCATAGGAGCCAGGTCGGCGATCTGTTGTTGGATGATCTCATCCATGCCCGCTTCGTCGAGGCGGCTGAACGCGATGAAGTTCATGCCGGGCGCAGGCCGAATGAAGCGCACCAACTGCGGGAAGCTTTCCCTGCGTACGCCGGGGTATTCGATATTGATCCGCATCTCCCTGTCGTACAGGGCCAAGAGGTCGTGCATGTCATCCTCCTCGGTGAGCTCGAACGCACGCGCCGCAGCGCAGGCAGGTCACAGCCCGGCATAAACACGTAAAGCGCGCCAGGTTTCTGGCACGCTTTACGTTGAGTCGGGGCGATGGATCTGCAGATTGACGCCGGTCAAGCCTGAGTTAGGCGCTGGCTGGCTGCCAGAGACAATTCAAGGGTTTCTCGGCAGTCAAACTAACGCTTGGTGTACTGCTTCGCGCGGCGGGCCTTCGTCAGACCAGGCTTCTTACGTTCCACGGCGCGGGCGTCACGCGTCAGGAAGCCATTCTTGCGCAAAACGGTCTTGAGCGTCTCATCGGCTTCCACGAGAGCGCGAGCAACGCCCATGATGACCGCGCCGGTTTGTCCGGTGGTGCCGCCGCCAGCCACATGGACTGAGACGTTGTACTGCGCCTGCGCCTCGGTCACATTGAGCGGCCGCAGCAGCTTGATGCGATCGGTCTCACGTGGGAAGTAATCTTCCAGGGCGCGATCGTTGACGACGATGCTGCCGGTGCCCGGATAGAGACGCACCCGCGCGGTGGAAGTCTTGCGGCGCCCAACGCCCTCGTAATAGCGAACTGTTGCCATACGTTCTTCTCCTCGACTGTTCGGCGCGGTTACAGTTCCAACACCTTGGGCTGTTGAGCCTGGTGCGGGTGTTCGCTGCCAGCGTAAACTTTCATCTTCTTGATCATATGCCGCCCCAGCTTCGTGCTGGGCAGCATCCCTCGCACCGCCGCCTCGATCACACGATCTGGGTGATTCGACATCTGGTCACGAAGGGAAACCTGCTTGAAACCACCATGGTACATGGAGTGGCTGTAGTAGAATTTCTGGTCAAGCTTGCGGCCCGTGACCTGAATTTTTTCCGCGTTCAGGACGATGACAAAATCGCCCATGTCCATGTGGGGTGTATACGTTGGCTTGTGCTTACCATGCAGAATGACGGCGATCTGAGTTGCCAGTCGCCCCAGGTTCTTTCCAGCAGCGTCTACCACGTACCAATCTCGTTGAACTTCTGATGCTTTTGGCGAATAGGTTTTCACTTCCACGTCTCCTCGAGTCCATCCAGCCATTTGCACGGCGCGTAGGCCGTCGCAGCCACGGTCAACACCGTATGATCGCCAGACGCACTCTGATTTTCAATAACGAACATGCACCAGGCACAGGCCACAAGCCGGGGCCGGCGGCGGAGCCAAACGGCGGTCAGCCGCAAGTAACAGATTCAACACCTCGCTGGATCGCCGCTGGCCGCGGCCCACGGCCAACAGCGTCGCCACGATCGTGCGCACCATCGTGCGCAGAAAGGCATTGGCTTCGATATCGAAACGATACCAGACGCCATCGTCGTCGGGTGTCGTGCGCCAGTCAGCTTGCAGCACCTCGCGTCGCGAATTGCCGCGCCCGGCCCGTTCTTCCGGATCTACGCCAAAGGTGGCAAAATCATGCCAACCAACCAGGGTTGCCGCGGCCTCATTCATTGCGTCCAGGTCAAGCCGTTGCTTGACATAGTGGGCAAAGCGCGCGCGTTGGGGTGAGCGCACCGCGGCCGCCCATACCGTGTAGCGGTAAAGGCGGCAGCGTGCACTGAACCGTGGGTGAAAACCAGGCTCAGCCAACGCTACTTCGCGCACCGCCACAGACGCGGGCAAGACCGCATTCAGCGCCCGTTCCAGGTCGGCCAGAGGGCGCCGCCAGACGCACTGAAAGCGTATCACCTGGCCGCTGGCATGAACCCCGGCATCCGTGCGGCCGGCGCCAATCACCCGGCTCGTCTCACGACAAACCTGTGCTAGTGCAGTTTCTAAGGTGCCCTGCACGGTTGGCTGTCCTATCTGGATTTGCCAACCGGCATAATCAGTCCCGTCATACTCTACCGTCGCCCTGAAAGCATGCCGCTGGTCATCAGACGGTTGCATCATGATCGGCGCGGGCTATTCCTGCACCAATTCAATGATCGCCATCTCAGCGCCATCACCCTGCCTCATGCCCAACTTATATAGGCGTGTATAGCCGCCGGGACGCGTTTCAAAGCGCGGGGCAATCTCGTCAAACAGCTTCTTCGCCGCGTCAACGCCGTTGATACGCGCCGCCACGAGGCGACGGGCATGCACCTTGTTGCCCTCTGCGCGCAGGCCGTTCTTGGCAATGGTAATTATTTTTTCTGCATCGGAACGGATCGCCCGCGCCTTCGCCTCTGTCGTCTGAATACGGCCATGCAAAAAGAGCTGGCTGATCAGATTGCGCATAAGCGCACGGCGCTGGGCATCGTTTCGTCCTAGTTTATAACCGCTAACTTGGTGTCGCATTTCATCCTCACTCGTGTCGTCGCCGCACGGGCCAGAATCGTCCACGCATGCGTTGACCATCCTGGCCCATCATCACTTACTCGATGGCGAGCGCCGGCTCATCCAGACTGGCATCATCATCGGCGTCAGCAACGCCGCCTTCGGGCGTTCGCCGCTCAAAACGAATAGCGGACAAGAAGCCCTTCTGCTCCAGACGTTCCAGCAACTCATCGAGCGATTTGCGGCCAAAATTGCGAATGGCAAGAATTTCCTCTTCGCCCTGCTGCAACCGCTCCAGCACTTCGCCCACCTTGGTGATGCCCGCACGCTTCAAGCAATTGTATGCGCGCACGGTCAATTCCAGGTCTTCGATGGCGGTTTCATAGAGACGATCAGGGATGCCATCCTCGTCCTTCTTGGGAAGGTCAGCCAGGCTCGCATCCACGCCAACAATCAACGAAAAATGCTGCACCAAAATGCGCGCGCTTTCGCTCAGCGCGGCCTTCGGTGTGATGGTGCCGTCTGTCCAGATTTCAATCGTCAGTTTATCATAGTCAGTTTGCTGGCCCACGCGTGTGCGCTCAACAGTATAGTTCGACTTGCGCACCGGGCTGAAGATCGAATCCACCGGTATCTCGCCGAGCGGCAGCTTGGTGCGATCCTCAGACGGCGAATAGCCCTTCCCACGCTGGACCACCATCTCGATATCTAGCGTAGCTTGTTCGGAGTCAGCCGTCAGCAGGTACAACTCCGGATTGATCACTTCAACACCGACCGGGCATACCAGGTCGCCCGCGGTGATAATCCCTTCGCCGGTAACCTCTACGTGCAGGCGCTGCGGCTCGTCTGAGTCGCATTTCAGGCGAATCTGCTTCACGTTCAGAAGCAGCGCCGTCATATCCTCGCGCACGTGAGGAATATCCTGAAACTCATGATGTACGCCCGTAATTCGAATCGAAGTAACGGCCGCGCCAGTCAATGAAGAAAGCAGAACGCGGCGCAGCGCGTTGCCCAGGGTCGTACCATGCCCACTTTCGAGTGGGCTAATGACAAAGCGACCGTAGTTCTGCGCGCTTGCTTCACATTCGATTTTCGGCAGCATTACACTTGACAAGTTACTACCTCCTTGCATCGTGCGATTGACGTAAAACATCGGTCAAGCCGGAATTGTTGCGGCGCCGAGCGCGCAACAGAAATGACCCACATTCACGATGCAATCGTCTACCGGCTGTAGAACTCAACGATCAACTGTTCGTTCAGTTGCGCATCAATGTCAAGGCGGCCAGGCAGTTCGATCACACGACCCGACATACCAGCCGTGTCGCGGCTCAGCCACGCCGGGGTGCTGCGATCATGCAGGTACTCGCCGAGACCCTTGAAATAGACATTATTGCGGCTGCTGTCGCGTACTGCGACCACATCGCCCGGTTTTACCAAGAAGGACGGAATGTCTGTCTTTTGATTGTTCACCGCAAAGTGACCATGGCGCACCAACTGGCGGGCCTGGGCGCGTGAATCAGCAAATCCCAGGCGATAAACCACGTTATCGAGACGTGACTCCAGAAGGGTCAACAGGGTCGCGCCGGTCAGGCCTTTGGCCCGGCTGGCAGTTGAGAAATAGCGGCGGAACTGCCGCTCCATGACGCCGTAAATTCGGCGCGCCTTTTGCTTTTCACGCAGCTGGCGGTTGTAGTCAGACACCTTGCGCTTGAAACCGCCCTTGGGGCCGTGCATACCCGGCACGTAAGGGCGACGCTCCACGGCGCATTTGGGCGTCAAACAACGTTCGCCCTTTAGAAACAGTTTTTGACCTTCAGCTCGACACAATCTGCAAACTGGGTCCGTATATCTCGCCATCGTTTCTCCTCCAAAATCAATCACGCGCCTCGACCTGCGGTCAAAGGGTGGCGTGGGCCCGGGACAAGTTTACAAGCATACG
>CXWK01001881.1_pt1 | contig 20307 bp, 17 predicted proteins | sample 590851 | NCBI WGS metagenome assembly CXWK01 (sample SAMEA3498364, study PRJEB10139) | wastewater metagenome | biome: wastewater treatment plant; material: activated sludge | place: Denmark | collected 2014-08-01 | reverse complement strand
AAAGAAAAATGTAAAAACCGGTTCAGCAAAATCGCTTCCTTCTCCTTTTAATATTTATTGGGAAAAGACAAATTATATTTTGTTTGGATTAGGAATGTTTTTAATAATTGTTGGATTTTATTTTATGGGGCAAGGTGAATGGAATAGTTCATCTTCACTTGTAATTTCTCCAATATTACTATTTCTTGGATTTGTTGTAGTAATGCCTGCTTCAATACTGTATCGTAAGAAAGCAGTAGCAGAAACAGAATCAGTTATAACTGAAAATTAGATTTTTATGCTCTTGTCATTCCCGTGAAAACGGGAATCTAAAACTGCATTAACAAAATGGATTCCCACTTGCGTGGGAATGACAAATGAGAAGTAGACTTTATGTTAATATTTTAGTGTTTATCTATTTATTCATTAATCAATCCAAACAAAAAATTGGGCAAACTTACTTTTGAACAATTAACCGATCTTTATCTTCTTTTATCTGTTGATAGGATTGGTCCCGCAAAGATTAGAAATCTTCTGGCTCGATTTAAAAAATTATCAAATGTTTTATCGGCTTCCACTTCAGAATTAATTGAAACAGAAGGTATAAGCAGAGAACTTGCATCACGTATCCGAAAAATAAACTCACAAAAAGATTCGATTCAAAAATTTCTAGAAAAAGAATTAAAGCAATTAGAAAAGCTTGGTGGAAGAATCATCACTGTTTGGGATGAAGATTTTCCACCTTTACTAAAAAAGATTTATGATCCGCCTTTAGTGCTAAATGTGCTTGGCAATTTTGATGAAAAAGATAAATACTCAATTGCTGTGGTTGGAACTAGACAACCGACTAACTACGGTAAAATTCAAGCAGAAAAAATTGTAAGTGATTTAGTTGAACAAAATATTACTATTGTTAGCGGTCTTGCACGCGGAATTGATTCCGTGGCACATTCATCAGCATTAAAAAATAATGGAAGAACAATTGCCGTTATTGGTTCCGGTTTGGATGTAATTTATCCGGCTGAGAATAAAAAACTGTTTAATGAGATTAAAGAAAAAGGCGTTGTCATCTCTGAGTTTAATCTTGGTACAATTCCTAATGCAGAAAATTTTCCTAAACGTAACAGAATTATTTCCGGTTTAACTTTAGGCACTTTGGTGATTGAAACTGCAATAACAGGTGGCGCAATGCAAACGGCAAGATTAGCACTTGATCAGAATCGTGAAGTGTTTGCAATTCCTGGTAATCTTGGTGTTAAGCAATCCGAAGGAACAAACATGCTTATCCAGCGTGGTGAAGCAGAACTTGTTAAAAGTGCAGAAGATATTTTAACCGAACTCGAATTAAAACTTAAACCAGTACTTGGTAAAAATATTCCGAAGCAACAAAAAGATTTAACAATCTTTGAAGAAAAGATTTACAATTGTTTATTAACTGAACCTTTGCACATCGATAAGCTTGCAGAGAAAACCGATTTATCAACTTCAGATTGCCTTGTTAATTTGCTTTCGCTGGAGTTTAAAGGAATGGTAAAACAATTACCCGGTAAAATGTTTATGCTGATGTGATTTCACTTACTTTTTGCAAATAAAATTCTGCCTGATCACTTTCACCATTTTTATTCAACTCAATTGTTTTCTTTTCAAACTCATCAATTTGATTTAAAGTAAAAACTGACTTTTGGGGATTGGTGTAGTATGATCTTTCATCCAGCAAAGAAATATTTTTAGAGTACTGCTCACTTCCCCACAATTGCCAGCTTCTGGAATCATAACTTATTTTCTTTAATTCAAATCCAGATTGTTCTGCTAGTAGTTTTATAGATTTTTTTGTGTGAAGATATAAATGTCTTGGTGCATCAAGTGAACACCAATTTTCTTTGTAATGTTTGAAAGCATAAGAATCAGCAACAGGAATTCTAATGAGTAATGTTTTATTTAGCTTTAGTAATTCATTTGATTTTTTCATCACTTGCAAAGGGTTTTCCATATGTTCAAATGAATGATTGAACATTACGAGATCATATAATCCATTCATATCTGAAAAATCTTTTTTAAGAATTTTCAATCCGTTTTTATACTCAATAGTTTCATCAATAAAAGGATCAATTCCAATAACATTCTCAAATCCTGATTCTTTCATTTTGTGAAGTAGAATTCCCTGACCGCAGCCAACATCAAGAATTGAATCATTCAAACCCACACCAGCGATTTTCATTCTATCAACATAAACCGGTGAACCATATTTCTTCAAAAGAAAATTTCCAGGTAATGATTTTTCGCCCATTGCAGCTTTATCACGAAATCGATTTATTATTGACTTAATTTTACTTTCGTGCTTTTGGTTGAAGGTGAAATATTTTTTGGGATAGTGAACTGAATAATCTTTTGGTGGATTAATTAATTGCAAACAACCACAGTTTGAACAATTTAAATAATCAAAAACTTCTCTTGTACCAAAGTACATTTCCCGGACTTTAAGAATTTCATTATTTGAATTATTTTTACAAATCTGGCAGGGTAAATCATCAACCATAATTCAATACTTCTTCTTCGTTTTCCACAAAAATTTTAACCAATCTTTCAGCTTTTTTTCCTGTCCATTTTCTGTTGGAAAATAAAATTGTTTATTCTTCAATTCATCAGGCAGGTAATTTTCTTCAACAAAATGATTTTCAAAATCGTGTGCATATTTATAATCTTTTCCATAACCAATTTCTTTCATCAATTTAGTTGGCGCATTTCTCAAATGCTTAGGAACGGCGGCAAGTGGATTTTTTCTAACAGATTCAAGAGCACTTTCAATTCCCATATACGAAGCATTGCTTTTGGGCTGAGAAGCTAAATATGTAACACATTGTGCTAATATTATTCTGGCTTCTGGCATTCCGATTTTATGAATGGCGCTAAATGCAGCCTCAGCTAAAACCAGTGCATTAGGTGAAGCATTTCCAATATCTTCAGATGCAAGAATAATTAATCTTCTTGCAATAAATAATGGATCTTCACCACCTTCTAACATTCTTGCCATCCAATATAATGCGGCATCCGGATCGCTGCCACGAATACTTTTTATGAATGCTGAAATTACATTGTAATGTTCTTCGCCACCCTTATCATATAAAATATTTTTTCTTTGTACGATATTCTCAAATATTTCTTTCGTTAAGACAATTTCTTCTTTATCAATTTCCTGAATCACTGCGGCTTCAAATATTGTTAACATTATTCTTGCATCGCCGCCAGAAAGATAAATCAAGAAGTCTTCCTCAATTGACTTGATATTAAGCTGTTTTAGTAATTCATCTTTTTCAATTGCTGATTTTAAAATATCAACAAGATCTAGTTTTGATAATTCTTCAAGAATAAAAACTCTTGCACGAGAACGTAAAGCAGGAATAACTTCAAACGAAGGATTTTCTGTAGTTGCACCAATTAAAATTAAAACTCCGGATTCTATTGAACTTAACAAAGCATCTTGCTGCGCTTTATTAAATCTATGAATTTCATCTATAAAAAGAATTGTTCGCTTGTTCAAATCTTTATTTCGTGATCCAATATCAATAACTGCACGAATGTCTTTTACTCCGCTTGAAACAGCATTAATCTTAAAAAATTCTGCTTGCGTTTGATTTGCAATAATTTTTGCGATGGTTGTTTTTCCAGTTCCGGGTGGTCCCCACAAAATAAAAGATGATGGCGTATCATTTTCAATCATCAACCGAATTGGTTTTCCAATACCAAGTAAATGCTGCTGCCCAAAAAAATCAATTATTATTTGCGGGCGAATTCTTTCTGCAAGTGGTGTGGTGGGAATTTTTATTTTATTATTCATTAATATTATTTTGTTCAATTCTTGAACTTGATCTTGAACTCGAATTTATTCTTCAGCTTTAAACTCAATCTTTTTCTCATTTGGTCTAATCATATCATACTTTTCGCGTGCAATCTTTTCAATCTTTGCAGGCACGTTTCTTTTTAATGAATCAATTTCTGCTTCAAGCTTTCTATTCTCTTCTTCAAGTTGAGTGATGCGTAAGTTTAAATCTTCCAAATCACTTTTAACTTTGGCATACTTTACAACTCCATAATTATTAAACAACAAATACAATGTTCCAATAACTACAACAGCAGTAATTATATAAAATCTTGTTTTTTTATTTTCTATAAATTTCATTTTATACTAAGAGCAATTATTTTCTCTACAAGTTGTTCAAAAGTTAATCCAACTGCTTTGGCCATTTTAGGAACAAGACTTGTTGATGTCATTCCGGGCAACGTGTTTACTTCCAGAGCATAAACTTTATTTTCAGGACTCAAACGAAAATCAACTCTTGCATAAACTTCACATCGCAAAGATTTACAAGCAAGCACAGCAATTTCTTGCAATGATTTTGCAACATTATCAGTTACATCAGCTGGCACAATATATTCGCTCATTCCAGATGTGTATTTACATTCATAATCATAAATTCCATGCTTTGGTCTGATTTCCAAAACGGGCAAAGCTTCATCATAAATAACTGCAACAGTAACTTCTCTGCCTGGAATATATTCTTCAACCAATATTCTTTCAGAATATTCAAACGCATTGTGTATAGCATCAGCAAGTTGATTGGAAGTTTTACAAATCGTTAAACCTACTGTTGAACCTTGATCATTTGGTTTTACAACAGCGGGATAACCAATAATATTTTCTATTTTACTGTTAACTTCTTCGGTTGTCAGTTCACCAATTTTAAAGTGAAACCATTTTGGACTTGGAACATTGTTATCTTCAAACAAAATCTTAGACATAATTTTATCCATAGCTATTGCACTGGATAAAACTTTTGAGCCTGTATACTTTATTCCTTTAAGCTCGAGCAAAGATTGAATTGTTCCATCTTCACCATATTTACCGTGTAAAGCTAAAAATGCAACACTTATTTGATCAGCTGAGATAAGATTAACCGCATCAAGATAATTTTCATTTAATATTTCTGAGTAATCATCTTCTTTAAAATAATCTTCCACTTCAAAAGGTTGATTGATTCCGTATGCGGGATCAATTACAACAACTTCATGACCAAGATTTAACAATGCTTGATAAACAGATTTACCTGTTGATTTAGAAACTTCTCTTTCTGGTGAAGTTCCACCAAGAAGTAAAAGTACTTTTAATTTTTTATCCATTTGGTAATGTTCTTTCGTAGAACAGACTTTAGTCTGTTTCAAATAAATAATTTTGTACCAATCACAGACTAAAGTCTGTATTACGAATTATAAATTTCTTTTATCTGGTACTACTCCGTATGTGCTTTTGGCAATTTTTAAAATATCATTAATATTTTTTTTAGAAAGTTCTCTTGGTTTGCCAATTGTTTTTGCTAACAAAATTATTTTTGCAGCATGTTCAAGCTTTTCCATTTTATAATAAGCTTCATCCAAACTTTTACCAAGCGTTACTGCACCATGATTTTCAAGCAGCATCGCCCAGGCGTAATCTATGTAAGGATCTAGACTTTTATGGACACTATCTGTTGAGGGAGTTGCATATTTACACAAAGGAATTTTACCAAAAGTTAAAAACACTTCAGGTAAATAATGCTTATCCAACCCTTTACCAATCAATGCAAAAGCTGTTGCATAAGTTGGATGACAATGAACTACAGCATTAACTTCTTTTCTTTTATAATATGTGTAAAGATGGATTTTATGTTCTGTAGATATTTTTTGATTGCCGGATATAGTTTTACCGTTCAAATCAATTTCAACAATATCCTTTTCTGTTATATCACCCTTACAAATACCTGAGCGTGTAATTAATACTGTATTGTTTGAAGTTCGGCACGAGACATTTCCATCATAAGCTGTAACAAATCCTTTTGCATAAACTTTATGGCAAATCTCAACTAACTTTTTCTTTGGAGACATTTTTGTTCCAGTTCTTCCATAAGTTTTAGATTAATCAAACCATCTTCACCGGTTGCATGCGGAATTTCATTTTTCAAAAAAGATTTTTGTACTGATTTGATTACATATACCATTTTATTTCCGCGTTTACGAAAACTTTTTCTTGTTTCATCTTCCAAAAGTATCGTAAGCTTGGGAGCCAATATTTTTTTACCGATAAGATTATCAATTGCGATTGCGCCTTTATGGCAAAGAATTTCTATCCTGTTAAAAGCCTTTTTATTATTATACGAAACATTAAAAGTTCCATATCCGCTTTTCTTAAACTTAACCGTGCCGATTGCAAAATCATCAACTTCACTTTGATAAATAAGGTTTTCTACTACTCCATCAATACTTTCAATCTCACCGCCAAAATATCGTAACAAATCAATCATATGCGTTCCGATATCGCGCAAAGCTCCGCCGCCGCTTAAATCTTTTTTAAATCTAAAATTATTATCCGGTGGAAAATCTATATTAAAATGAACATCGATAGAAACAAGTTTTCCAAGTCTTTGATCAACAATTAACTCTTTTGCTTTTAAAACAAGCGGATGAAAACGATGAACATAATTTACAGCAAGCAAAACATTACTTTCTTTACAAACTTTCACCATTTCTTCAGCTTGTTGAGAAGTTATAGCAAGAGGTTTTTCGCAAAGAATATTTTTACCAGCCTTTGCTGCTTTAATCACTTGCTCATAATGATGAATATTTGAACTTGCGACAAAGACAGCATCAATATCTGATTTTAGAAATTCTTCGTAACTATTAAATGTATTTTGTGCACCAAATTTATCCGCAAGTGATTTTGCGCGATTCAAATCTCTGCTGTATAAAGCTGTTACAGAACTTCTTCGCATAAGTCTTACTGCCGGCAAAAAAGAATTTTCTGCAAATCTACCGCAGCCAGCAATGCCCCATTTTATCTTTTTTCCTTTATAAAGTTTTTCAACCATAAATTATAGTTTTAATCTTTCCATCAATTTTAAAATTGGTTTTGAGTTTTGCATAATATAAAAATGCACACCTGGAACATTTTTGTTTAGTAACTCCTCAACTTGTTTTGCAGCCCATTCAACACCAATATCAAGTACGTGTTCTGGTTTTGCGGCCACAACTTCATCAGCTAACTCATCAGGAATATTGATGTAAAAATTTTTTGGTACTGAAGTTAAGTGAGCGCGCGAAGTTAATATTTTTAATCCTGGAATTATCGGAGCTTTAATTCCAATCTCTTTACACAGTTCAGCAAACTTAAAATAATATTTATTATCATAAAACATTTGAGTAACAACATAATCCGCACCGGCATCAACTTTTTCTTTAACATATTTTACATCAGTCTTTAAGTTTGGAGCTTCAAAATGTTTTTCCGGATAACCGCTTACACCAACACAAAAATCTGTTGGGCGAGCATCAAGTAAACTATCTTCTAAATACTTGCCTCGATTCATATTCATTATCTGGCTAACCAATTCAGAAGCAAATCTATTTTTACTCTTACCTTCAGGAATTGGTTTTTCATAACCAGAATCATCACCTCGAATAGCAAGCACATTTTGTATTTGCAAATAATCTAATTCAATTAAAAAATCTTCTGTCTCTTCTCTCGTAAAACCTTTAGTTAAAACGTGAGGCACCGCATCAATGTTATATTTATTTTGGATAAGCGCACAAATACCAAGTGTGCCGGGTCTTTTTCTTTTAATTTTCTTCTGGATCCCTGTGGCAGTTTCTTCATAAATAACTTCTGCAGCATGAGAAGTAATATCAATAAATGGAGGATTAAATTTTGTGATGTCATCTAAAACCGATAACAAACCTTTTATATCTCCACCTCGTTTAGGCGGTATTAATTCAAAACTAATAAGCGGATTTTTTGCTTTATCAAGATGCTCAATAACTTTCATATACACTCAAATTAATTATGATTACGTTTCTAATATAATAATAGTTTTCTAATTGGTTATAATCGTATAAGCTGATCTGATGACAGCCAGATTAGTAGTTATACGGAAAAACAGGATTACTACAAACTATCACAGATTACTCACTAATAATCTTCAATACGTCTTTGTTTTTTCTTATCGATTCTTCATCAGTTCTAATTTTCATATACATTCCTTTAAGCCACAATGGAGCCTGATCTCTATAACTATCACTCATAATATTACCCGATTGACCAATAGTAAGAATTAAACAAAATTCCTCCGGATTTGCAAAATCGTATACATATCTCATTGATGGACCAAGTACATTATCAAATTCATCGTGTCTGAACATTGAAAATTCTTCAATACTTTTTGCAAAAGGATATTCAGTATTATTAATTGTTGTCCCATCGCCGCCAATTTCAAAGGGACCAATATTTATATATTTATCCAGCAAGGAAAAGTTTCCGCTAAAGGAATGTTTAAAAGTTACTTTATGCATTCTACCCCATTGCCAATTGGTCAAATCACTGCCAAAACTTTCTTCCAGATAGCTCAAAGCATCAGCTAAACTTTTTCTTAAAATCTCCTCACGTTTTTCTCTTTTAGATGTTTTGATATCATCAAACCAAATTGATTCAGGTTTTTCTAAAATCTGCAGCAAACTTTTATAAGGTACATTTGCAAGAAACACAAAACGATTATAAAGATCATCACCCATTTCATCATAATAAATATTCTTTAATAGATATTTTAAAAACACAGAATATATAGCCGGAGTTTGACTGTACTTGTCCATTTCAAAATTCCACTTGCGAAATAATTCAAGTGAGATATTTAGATTTTTATCTTTTACTTTTATTCCATCAAAAGAAGTAAGCAAGTAAGAAACTATTGTTCTTGCATAAGGCGAGTTATTATCCATTTGATAATCTTTAAAATCATTTGCAGAATGTTTCTCTTTGTAAGTTAACAACTCTCTTATTCTATCGATACGAGATGATGGTTCCCACAAATTCGAAATATGATATTTAAAATCTTTTAATGTCTTATTATTTGCAGATGCAATAAAATTCTCATTTGGATTTAATATCGTTGGAATATCTTGTTGTGGCACAAATCCTTTCCAATCATTTTCAGAAGTTGTTCCATCAAAAACTAAAGTTGGATTGTTGCTGTTTCGGATTGGAATTCTTGCGCCCATAATATAACCGATGTTTCCTTGCGCATCCGCATAAACAAAATTTTGTCCGGGAATTCCAAAGTATTTCACACCATCACGAAATTCATTCCAATTTTTTGCTTTGTTGATTTTGTAAAACGCCAGCATTTCATCACTAAATTCATTTCCAGACCATCGCATACTTATTGGTGGAACATCTATATCATCTTCATTATAAATAAACTTGTAAGGATGTATGTTTGAAATAATAGGACCGCGATGAGTTTCCTTAATCTCAATTGCAAAATCTTTTCCGTCTTTTACTTTAATCGTGTCTTTAATGATTTGAAGATTTTGCCATTGCCCATCAACAAAATATTTTGTTTTAGATGAATCGAGTTTTTCTACATAAAAATCAGAATCATCATTCATAACATTTGTAAGTACCCAGGAAATATTTTCTCCTTTGCCAATTACAACTCCGGGAACTCCGGGTAATGTAACTCCGGAAGCATTCCAATCTTTACTTTTAATAACGGCAGCATACCATTTACCTGGGGCACTAAATGCAAGATGAGGATCGTTAGCAATTATTGGTTTGCCGGAAATAGATTTATTTGCATTTACAACCCAATTGTTAGAACCGATGTGTGTCCCCGTCCAGCCAATAAAATTTCTAAAAGCTTTATCAGTTTCTGCAAGTGATGAATTTATTAAGGGTAAATGTTTAAAATTATCGGCAATAATTGTTGGGGCATTTTGGGGATAATCTGGTAAGATTTCTAAAACTTTTTCACTACCAAGTTTTTGGATTAATTCTGCAAAAGATAAATCTGTCCACCAGCTAATGTTTAATTCCCAGGCCATCATTTTAATAACAATTAAACTATGAATCGGCTTCCATATTTCTGGTTGATATCCAAGAACATCAAACTCAATTCCATAATTTCCTTTGCGTTCTTTAAGAAAAGTATTTACACCATTTGAGTAAGCTTGTAAAATCTTCATTACATCTGAGTTATATCTATATAGATTTTTTTCAATGTTTCTTTTTATTCCAACTGTACGAAACATTTTATCAAACGGAATTGCTTTTTCTCCAAGTATTTCACTTAATCTTCCTTCACCAGCTCTCCGGATTAAATCCATCGTAAACATTCTTTCCTGAGCGTGCAAAAATCCAAGTGCAAACGCTGCATCTTCATCATTATCTGCAATTATGTACGGAACAGCAAAACTATCACGGTAAACTTCAATTGATGATTTTATTTGATTAGAATGAATTTCTCCTGAATATTGCGGTAATGAGGAATTTAGCATATTGTAAAAAATCCAACCTGCAATTACAAAGGTAACCAGGAATGTTAAAGACAAACCAATTAATATTTTTTTCCACTTGCGCATAAAGTATGATTGAAATGTTATAAACAAATATAAGAATTATTGAGAATGTAATTTTGATAAGTTTTTTCGATTATAATCGCAAATACTTACAATCTTTTTCCACTACGATTGAATGTTCTTTAAGTTTAAAGATTTTCTCTGTGTTTCTCAGTAAAATGGACTTAAAAAAATCTTGCATAGAGTTCTGCTGAGAAGACACGTAGATTCTTGGGGTAAAAAAATCAGATTTCACTATTAGCTATGTCCTTAGCGCTTTAGTGGCAATCCATATTGGATTCATCGACAACTTGTGCTGAGATGGTTGGTGAAATATAAGGAATTCCTAATGCCATTCCCCGTAAGATAAAAAGTAAACCAAGAACTAATGCAAAAACGGGAATTGCCTTTGTTATCTTTCTTCTGATATTAAGATTAATAAACTTTCCAAAAATTGTTGCTGCAAACATTGTGGGTACAGTACCAAGCCCAAACAAAATCATAACTGCAGAACCTGAGATTGCATCGCCGCTTGCAATAGCACCAGCTAATGCAACGTAGACTAATCCACATGGAAGAAATCCATTTAGAATTCCAATTAAAAACATTGCAGAAAAAGTTCCACTTTTAAACAAACCACTAATACCTGATTTTAACGGTAGTGTAATCTTCTGAACAATTTTATGTTGAGTGATTTTTGCTTTATACTTTGGTGGGATGAGGACAGCAATTACAATTGCAAAACCCAGTGCGATTGAAATGCTTTGCTGAAAACCCGAAATTACAAGTCGCGAACCAAGTAATCCAAATACAGCACCAAGAAATGAATAAGTTACAACTCTGCCAAGATTGTATAGTAATCTGCCTGCAACAAAAGATAGATTATTTGAGTTTGGGATAGGAAGAGCAATTGCGATTGGGCCGCACATTCCGATGCAATGGAAACTTCCGAATAATCCAACAAAGAATGATGTTAAAATTTCTGGCGACATTTTAAAAGACAATAGAACGCGGATGACACTGATTCAACGGATATTCATTGATTTAATCCGTGAGAACCCGCGAAATCTGTGTTATCCGTGTTCTATAATTTTAATTTATTACAAAAGAACTTTCTTTATAATACTCAACTGAGTCTTGTGTCCAATCAACTTTCACTTTCCAAAGACCTTTAGCAATACTTTGAGTTGAAATAATCTGTTGTCCGCTGGTATCAATAGAAAGAGAAATAGTAAAATCTTTTTTAGAATCTGATGGACGATAAAATTGAATTGTGCCTTCAAATCTTTTTTGTGAAAGCGTTTTTGGGAAATTGAATACTACAAATCCGTTTCCCTGATTGAATGAAACTTTTTCAACCATTTCATTTGTGCGGTTAACTCTTTCAATTTGTGATTGGTGCTGAATTCCTTTGTTGTAATAATCACTTGTTACAAGATCAACATCCTGGTTCATTAAAAATACAACTGTTCCAATCGTAATAACCATAAAAATGATTATTGTAATTAAAATTCCTGTTCCCCAATTAAATTTACTTTTGCTCATTTTTCTCAACCGGTCCTAAGAACGAAGTTTTTACTTTCTTAATTAATTTATCTCCATCATAAACACCAATTTCAATCGGAGTGTTCATTTTTTTCAAATTTGATTTATCCAACATAACTAAAAATTTTGTTTCAACAATTTCTTGAGATTTTAAAGTAATATCTTTTCCAACCAATTTTAATTCACCAGAAGTTGGGTTTTCAAGTTTTAACTTAACAGGAGTTTCGTTAAAAGTTTTATTAACAATATTAAGATCATAAACATTACTTACTTTTCCGTTTGGCTGTTCCTGGAACAACATTCCCGGTGTTCTTAAAATATTTACTGAATAATCAGTTCTAATAGAAAGCAAATAGCCAAGTACACTAATAAGCACAACAAGAATAACAGAATAAAGCATCATTCTTGGTGTAAATCTTAGTTTAGTTTTATTTTCAATCCCATTAAGTGAATCATATCTGATTAACTGCTTTGGTTTTTTAATTTTTTCCATTACTTCATCACAAGCATCAATACAAGCAGTACAGTTTACACATTCTAACTGAATTCCGTTTCTTATATCAATTCCTGTTGGGCAAACATCAACACACAACCCGCAATCAATACAATCACCTTTAGAAGATGATTCATCACCCTTTTTTAGTTTACCTCTTGGCTCGCCGCGTTTATAATCGTAAGCAATAACAAGAGAATCCTGATCAAGCAAAACTCCTTGCAATCTACCGTAAGGACAAACAATAGTACAAGCCTGCTCACGAAAAAATGAAAACACCCAATAAAAGATTAATGAGAATGCTATGATTGCTATAAATCCGCTTAGGTGAGCACTTGGCGGTTGTGTAATGATTGATATGACTTTATCCATACTAATAATGTAGGATAAAAATATGTGAGCTATAAAAAATGCAATGATGAAGAAAATAATATTCTTCAGTCCTTTTTTAAATAGTTTTTTACTATTCCATTCTTCAGCATCAAGTTTGCGTTGATCTTTCGCATCACCTTCAATCCAATATTCAATTTTACGGAAAACCATTTCCATAAAAATTGTTTGTGGACAAGCCCAACCACAAAAGATTCTACCGAATACAACCGTGAAAAGAATAACAAAAACTATTATAGAAATCATTGCAAGGACAAAGAGATGGAAATCGTGCGGTCCAAATGGAATTCCAAAAAGAATAAAATTTCTATTTAGAAAATCAAATAATAAAAACTGATGACCATTAACTTTAATGAAAGGAACAATGATTAAGAATGCAAGCAGAAAAAAACTAAGAATCGTTCTTGCATTATAAAATTTACCCGAAGGTTTCTTCGGGTAAACCCATTTTCGTTTTCCATCGTCAGTTACTGTTGCAAGCTGGTTTCTGTATTCCTGTTTTTCTTCAGCAATTTGCTTGTCATTCGTTTCCATTTATTTCTCTTACTTTTATTTCAACACATTAGTTTGATGCAACAGAAGTTGAATCCGATTCTTTCCAGATAGTACCTTCAGGTTGTTTTGGAGCTGCCGGAGTTGTTCCATGCAAAGTAACAATATAGCTGGAAACATCCTGCATCTGTTTTGGATTTAATTGAGTTTGCCATGCAATCATACCTTTTGCAGTAACACCATATTTAATTGTTTTAAATATATTCTTTACTCCGCCGCCATGAATCCAATAATCATCAGTAAGATTTGGACCAACCAATCCGCCGCCATCAGCAGCATGACAAGCTACGCAGTTTGTTGCAAAGATTTGTTTTCCATTATCAATTGCTGCCTGATCAGTTAGTAATGTTACGGATTCTTCATTAAGCATCGCGCCGGAATTCATTAATTCAGCTCTTTCAACTTCAGCTTGTTTTACTTGCAATTGATATTCAGCATCCTGCAAAGGACTTGAATTAAATACGTGATAATCAAGCATATAAACTATTGAAAAGAATATTGTTATATAAAACAACCATAAAAACCAAGGTGGAATCTGGCTATCTAGTTCTTTAATTCCATCATAATCATGATTTAATAACAACTCATGTTCGGTTTCTACCGGAGTTGTTTTTGTAATAGCTCTTCTAAACTTTGCAAAGGCTGAAGGCTGTTTTACTAAAACTTCTTCTTCCTCGGCAACACCTTTTCTTCCTTCGTAGTAAACTATTGCAGTAAACCCGATTATGATAATTGCAATTAGAAACATTGCTACGATATCATAATATGAAGGTGGAAAATCAGATTCACCAGCAGCAAAAATTGGAGATGAAAATATCATAACCAAAGCTGCAAGTAAAACGGTGAAATGATTAAACTTTTTTCTCATATAAATCACCTGTATTGTTAAAATTATTTTCTTCCTCTTTTTCAAAAGGAAGATTTTCCATTTTTTTAATGTAACTTTTATCAACCTTAAACATCCAGATAAGTATAACAGCAAAGAACAAAACAAATACAACCAACGATATGATTGGATAAACCGAAACGCCTTCAATTGATTGTAAAATTTCTTTATACATTATTTAACCTATCTGTTTTCTACAACTGGTTTTGCTTTTATGTCTGTGCCTAATCTTTGCAGATATGCAATCAAAGCTATGATTTCTTTATCAGCTTCTGCAGGCACACCATTTTTTTGCAAATCAGTTGCAATAGCTTCTGCCTGTTTCATCAAATCATCATTAGCTTGATTTTCATAACCTTCAGGATAAGGAACACCAATACTTCTTAACGCATTAATTTTATTTGGCGTTAAAGAAATATCCAATGTATTCTCAATCAACCAAGGGTAAGGTGGCATTAAGGAACCAGGAGACATAGAACGGGGATCTTCCATATGCAGATAGTGCCATAGGTTCGGATACTTACCACCAACTCTGTGTAAATCTGGCCCTGTACGTTTTGATCCCCATAAGAATGGATGATCATAAACATATTCACCAGCTTTTGAGTATTCGCCATATCTTTCAGTTTCAGATCTAAAAGGACGAACAAGTTGTGAATGACAACTGTTACAGGCTTCCCTTATATATAAATCACGTCCTTGTAACTCAAGTGGCGTATATGGTTTTACAGAAGCGATTGTAGGAATATTAGATTTAACTAAAAATGTTGGAACAAATTCAACAATACCACCAATTAAAATTACAACCAACGATACTACTAAAAAGTAAATTGGTTTTCCTTCCAACCAGCGATGTGAAATTTTTTCTTTTTCTTCTTTGTGCATTGGAGCAGCTTCTGCTTCTTCATTTGCAACAAGTTTACCAGCCATCATTGTTTTGCTAAGATTGTAAACCATCATTAGCATTCCAACCAAATATAACGTACCGCCGAATGCTCTGATGATATACATTGGAACAATCTGAAGTACGGTTTCTAAAAAGTTTGGATATTGTAACATTCCCATATCATTAAATTGTTTCCACATTAATGATTGAGCAACACCTGACCAGTACATAGCTGATGCGTAAAATACCATTCCTAATGTACCAACCCAGAAATGTACGTTGGCCATTTTTTTAGAATAAAGTTCTGTTTTAAATATTCTTGGAATTAACCAATAAAACATTCCTGCAGTTAAAAATCCATTCCAGCCAAGTGCGCCTATATGAACATGAGCAACAATCCAATCTGTAAAATGCGCAATAGCATTTACATTTTTTAATGATAACATCGGGCCTTCAAATGTGGACATACCATAAGCTGTAACTGCAACTACCATAAATTTTAAAATCGGATCTTCTCTTACTCTATCCCACGCACCACGTAAAGTTAAAAGTCCGTTTATCATTCCGCCCCAACTTGGAGCTATCAACATAATTGAAAAAACTGTTCCTAAAGATTGAGCCCAATCTGGTAACGCAGAATATAGTAAATGATGAGGACCAGCCCAGATATATAAAAATATCAAAGCCCAAAAATGTATTATAGAAAGTTTGTAAGAGTAAACAGGTCTGTTAGCCGCTTTAGGCAAGTAGTAATACATCAAACCTAAATATGGAGTGGTTAAGAAAAATGCAACTGCATTGTGTCCGTACCACCATTGAACTAAAGCATCCTGCACACCGGCATATAATGAATAACTTTTAAATAAACTTACAGGGATCTCAAATGAATTTACTATATGCAGTACAGCGACAGTAACCCACGTTGCGATGTAAAACCAAATTGCAACATAAATATGTTTTTCTCTTCTCTTAATTAATGTTCCAATCATATTGATACCAAAAACAACCCATATAAGAGTTATTGCGATATCAATCGGCCATTCAAGTTCAGCATATTCTTTACTTGTAGTAATTCCTAATGGAAGACTAATGGCAGCGGCAACAATAATTAATTGCCAGCCCCAAAAATGAATTCTGCTTAATAGCGTACTAAACATTGGGGTTTTAAGAAGTCTTGGAAGCGAATAGTAGATACCGGCAAAAATCGCATTTCCAACAAAAGCAAAAATAACAGCATTGGTATGCAAGGGACGGATTCTTCCGAATGTTAAAAACGGAATACTGAAGTTCAGTTCAGGGGCAAATAGCTGGCTTGCAATAAGCACACCAACAAGCATTCCCACAACACCGAATACCAATGATGCTATAGTAAAGTCTCTTACGATCTTATTATCGTAGCTGAACTTTTCTAACTGCATAAGGGCTCCTTTAATTGAAGTTGTAAGTTAATTATCATGTTTTTTTTCTTCTTTTAATTCTTTCTCAGATTCTTTTTCTTTTTTTGATTTCTCATCTTCGAAAAGCATACGTACAGATGGAGTATATGTATCTGAATATTGACCGCTTTTTACACTCCACAAAAACGCAACTAAAAAACCAATTGCTACAAGTAAACTAAATCCGATTAGCACAACAATTACGGAGATAACAAACCTCTTTTCTTAGCTATAAAATTTGTGGCTAACGTTGCAAATAAAACTACAGTGATTGAACTTACAGGCATAAGCACAGCAGCGATTAATGGGGAAAGTAATCCTTGAATCGCAAAACTTAATCCAATAAGATTATAAATAAATGAAATCAAAAAATTTAGATGGATAATATATAAACTGGTCTTTGAAAAATGTAAATATTTCATAAAGTTTTTTAATTGCCCCGAATCAATTATTGCGTCGCAAGCAGGAGTAAAATTACTTACATCATCAGTAACTGATACACCAACATCACTTTGACTTAATGCTCCGGCATCATTTAATCCATCGCCAATCATTAACACTTTTTTATTTACTGATTGCAAACTTTTTACAAATAGCAATTTATCTTCTGGTGATTGCTTGAAGTGTAGTTGAGATTCATCATCAAATATTTTTAAAAGATTTTCTTTCTCCCCATTATTATCTCCAGAGAGTAAGGAGAGCTGATAATCAGTAGATAATTTTTTAATAACTGTGTTAATACCTTCTCGATATGAATTGGAAAAAGTAAATTTTCCTACAACTTCATCATCAATTGATATATGTACCTTTGTTTTAACAATATCTTTATCATAGTTAATCGTTTTAGATCCAACAAAATCTGCTGAACCAATTTTTACATGATGTCCATAAACAATCCCTTCAATGCCTTTGCCTGTAGGTTCACTAAACTTTGTTACCGGAAAATATTCTTTAACATCAATTGAATCGAATATCTTTTTGCTTAGTGGATGCGTCGAACTTCGTACTAAAGATTTGATATATTTTAATTCTGTTGGATTTAATATTCTTCCGGAATAAAGAATATCAGATTTTCCTGATTCTGTTATCGTTCCTGTTTTATCAAACACAATTGAATTTATTTTTGCCATCATTTCTACAACATTAGAATTTTTTAGATATAACTTATTTCTACCAAAAATTCTCATTGTATTGCCAAGTGTAAACGGAGTTGACAAAGCAAGTGCACAAGGGCAAGCAACGATAAGTACCGAAGTAAAAACATTTATTGCAATAGAAGAACTTGTCTGATACCAAAAAGCTGCAGCAATAACAGCAATCAATAAAACAATAATTGTAAAATATTTACTAACCGCATTCGAAAAATTTGTAAACTGGCTTTTAGACTTTTTACTGAAAGTATCATTATTCCAAAGCTGCGTTAAATAACTTTGCGAAACTTCTTTGATTACTTCAAGCTCGATCAACCCGGATTTTTGTCTGCCGCCAGCATAAATCATCTCGCCACTTACTTTGTGTACTGGATGAGATTCACCTGATACAAAACTGTAATCAATAAAACCATCACCGTTCATTAAGATCGAATCTGCAGGTACAATTTCATTTTGTCTGATAAGAATTCTATTCCCTATCATTAAGTTGGAAACAGGGATTGATTTTTCTATTTCGTTTTGTTTGATTGTAGCAGAGAGTGGGAAATAAGCTTTGTAATCGCGTTCAAAATTCATTGCATCATAAGTTTTTTCTTGCAAAATTTTTCCTATAAGCAAAAAGAATACTAGTCCTGCTAAAGAATCAAAATATCCTGCTTGACTAAGAAACAACAATTCATATACACTTCTAATAAATAAAACTAAAATTCCCAACGAAAGTGGAACATCGATGTTAATAATCTTTTTCTTTAATCCTTTGTAAGCTGAAATAAAATAATCTGAAGCAGAGTAGAAAAAAACCGGTAATGAAAGGATAAGGTTTAAATAGTTAAAAAATGATTTTAAAAAATTATCCGCGGTTGTGATTGAAAAGTATTCAGGAAAACTAAACATCATGATATTTCCAAAACAAAATCCAGCTACGCCAACTTTATAATAAAGATCTTTGTTGGATTTTTTTTGGATTTTCTTTTCAGCTGAGTCTAAATTTATTTGCGGTTCATATCCTATGGATGAGATTAAAACTATAACATCTTTTAATGAGATTTTTTCGTGGAGATATTTTACACTTAATTCTTTTCTAACAAAATTTACTGTGGAATTTGATATTGCGGGATTTAGTTTAAAAAGATTTTCAAGAAGCCAGATACAAGAACTACAATGCATTTGTGGAATGAAGAAAGTGATTTTAGAAATTTTATCATCCTTAAATTCTAATAGCTTATTTATTGTTGCAGCATCATCCAGATAATCAAACTTTTTAGATTCGAAGTTCTTAGGTGAAATTCCTGGGTTCTGTTCGAAATTGTAATAAGTACAAAGCTCACCCTGGTTTAAAATTTCGTAAACTGTTTTGCACCCAGAGCAGCAAAAATATTTTTCTTCAATCGCGATAGATCCATCTTTACAAATATCACCGCAATGATAGCAGACAATCTCTGTATTTATTTTTTTTTCTTTGATCATTATTTAAAATAAAGATTTAACCGGATGAATTGAACAAAAACAACTAAACAAAAATGTGCCAATTGTAAATTATTAAAAAAGCACAATATCTTAACAAAATAAAATTTGCATAATAAATAATTCTTCCTTTTGAAATTTTAGAAAAGTTTGAGTTCCCAATGCTGGGAAGATTTAGAAAAGATAAAAAAAATCCCGATCAAAAATCGGGACTAAAATAAATTTGGCGGCGACCTACTCTCCCACACACCTGCGCATGCAGTACCATCGGCGTGCTGGGGCTTAACTTCTCTGTTCGGAATGGGAAGAGGTGTAACACCCAGGCTAAAACCACCAAAATTTAAAATCATAAAAATGAAAAAATGAAAGAGCGAGCCTAATATAAAAGAGAAATCTAACCTGTATTTAAAAATTTAAATGGATAAGCCTCACGACCTATTAGTACTACTTGGCTGAATACATTACTGTACTTACACCTATAGCCTATCAACCTCGTAATCTCCGAGGAGTCTTTAGTTACTTACGTAAGGGATACCTAATCTTGAAGCGTGCTTCGCGCTTAGATGCTTTCAGCGCTTATCACAACCGTATATAGCTACCCAACTATGCCACTGGCGTGACAATTGGTGCACTAGAGATACGTTCACTTCGGTCCTCTCGTACTAGAAGCGACCCTTCTCAAGTATCCTGCGCCCGCATAGGATAGGGACCGAACTGTCTCACGACGTTCTGAACCCAGCTCACGTACCGCTTTAATTGGCGAACAGCCAAACCCTTGGGACCTTCTTCAGCCCCAGGATGCGATGAGCCGACATCGAGGTGCCAAACCTTACCGTCGATATGAACTCTTGGGTAAGATCAGCCTGTTATCCCCGGCGTACCTTTTATCCTTTGAGCGACGGCACTTCCACTCGCAGCCGTCGGATCACTAAGTCCTGCTTTCGCACCTGCTCGACTTGTAAGTCTCGCAGTCAAGCTCCCTTTTGTCTTTACACTCGCCGCATGATTACCAACCATGCTGAGGGAACCATTGAGAGCCTCCGTTACATTTTAGGAGGCGACCGCCCCAGTCAAACTACCCGCCTAACACTGTTCCTGATCCTGATTCAAGG
>CXWK01098951.1_pt1 | contig 20317 bp, 17 predicted proteins | sample 590851 | NCBI WGS metagenome assembly CXWK01 (sample SAMEA3498364, study PRJEB10139) | wastewater metagenome | biome: wastewater treatment plant; material: activated sludge | place: Denmark | collected 2014-08-01 | reverse complement strand
CGGTTGGCTTCGCTGGCACCTACATGCGATGTGTTCGACTGCGTCGAACGGCGCTGCGCGCCAATCCCCGGATGAACACCTCCGCTCAGCCTCCCGATATAGGGCGGGTAGATCAAGATCAAAAGCTGAAGGCGAGCTAACGCTCGGCCTGATGAGTGGTGAGGGGCGGGTGTGCGCCAAAGTGTTTTTGTAGGGGAAAGGGTTGCCCGTGATGGCGGCCTGCGGCCGACGTGATTTTTGCAGATACCCCCAATTCCCTGTGGGAGCCAGCCTGCTGGCGATGGACGTCAACGATAACGCGCGACGTCTGGATGAACGCGTTGCCTTGAAGTCCATCGCCAGCAGGCTGGCTCCCACAGGGGGGGGCGGGGACAAGCCTGTAATCAGGTCGGCTTTAAGGCTGCCTCGCTTTGGCCTTTGATCTTGATCTGGCTTTTGATTTTCTTGCCCCCTCGAGAGGCCGAGTGGAGGTTCTGCGCNNCGGGCCATGGATGGCCCATCGCGGCGGGCCCACGGAGCAGGACCGGAGCGAGGGCATGCCGAGCCTTGGCGAGGCACCGAACGTCAGGGGCAAGAGCCCTTGGTTACTTGGGGCTCTTCCAAGTGACTCGCCGTAAGGGCGAAACCCTAAGTGGCCGTGACCGCAGGAATGGATATGTACCCAATCCCAACCCCAATCCCAAACAGCCACCATCGCCCAAACAAAAACGGCCCCTATATATAGAGGCCGTTCCCGGTACAACTCAACACGCTACAGCAAGACAAATCTTACTTGCGGTCTTCCAGCTTGGTGATGTCACGCGACTCGTAGCCGGTGTACAGCTGGCGCGGACGGCCGATCTTGTACGGGCTGGAGAGCATTTCTTTCCAGTGGGAGATCCAGCCCACGGTCCGCGCCAAGGCGAAGATCACGGTGAACATGCTGGTTGGAATGCCGATCGCCTTGAGGATGATCCCCGAGTAGAAGTCGACGTTCGGGTACAGCGAGCGTTCGATGAAGTACGGGTCGGTCAGGGCGATCTCTTCCAGGCGCATGGCCAGTTCGAGTTGCGGATCGTTCTGGATGCCCAGTTCCTTCAGTACTTCGTCGCAGGTCTGCTTCATCACAGTGGCGCGAGGGTCGCGGTTTTTGTAAACGCGGTGACCGAAGCCCATCAGCTTGAACGGATCGTTCTTGTCCTTGGCCTTGGCGATGAACTTGTCGATGTTCGAGACATCGCCGATTTCATCGAGCATGGTCAATACGGCTTCGTTCGCACCGCCGTGGGCAGGGCCCCACAGTGCGGCGATGCCGGCGGCGATACAGGCGAACGGGTTGGCACCCGAGGAGCCCGCCAGGCGCACGGTGGAAGTCGACGCGTTCTGCTCGTGGTCGGCATGGAGGATGAAGATCCGGTCCATGGCCTTGGCGAGTACCGGGCTGATCGGTTTGATCTCGCACGGGGTGTTGAACATCATGTGCAGGAAGTTTTCCGCGTACGACAGGTCGTTGCGCGGGTACATCATGGGTTGGCCCATGGAGTACTTGTAAACCATTGCTGCCAGGGTTGGCATCTTGGCAACCAGGCGGATCGCGGAGATTTCGCGATGCTGCGGGTTATTGATGTCCAGGGAGTCGTGGTAGAAGGCCGAGAGGGCGCCGACTACACCACACATGACGGCCATCGGGTGGGCGTCACGGCGGAAGCCGTTGAAGAAGGTCTTCAGCTGCTCGTGAACCATGGTGTGGTTCTTCACGGTGCCGACGAACTGGGCCTTTTGTTCTGCGGTCGGCAGTTCGCCGTTGAGCAGCAGGTAGCAGGTTTCCAGGTAGTCCGACTTTTCAGCCAGCTGTTCGATCGGGTAGCCGCGGTGCAGCAGGATGCCGTTGTCGCCGTCGATATAGGTGATCTTCGACTCGCAGGAAGCGGTCGACATGAAACCAGGGTCGAAAGTGAAGCGGCCCGTGGCCGTCAGGCCCCGAACATCGATAACATCGGGACCAACGGTGCCGGTTAAAATGGGCAGCTCGACGGGGGCTGCGCCCTCGATGATCAACTGCGCTTTTTTGTCAGCCATGTGGCCTCCTATTTATGCTTGAAATCATCAGACAGACCCCCCACGCAGGGCCCGCACCACTATAGTGAGATAAATTTGAATGTCAATTTGCCTAAAGTCTTGCTCCAGAAGGCTTTAACCCTACTTTTTTTTCGAAATTGACCGCCATTTACGCCTTTTATACGTGTTGCGCAATGCGCCGTTTTGGGAAGGTATGTCCGTTGTCATTAGTAGCCTAACTGTCTATACTCGGCCACCGACCGCCAAGGGCTTTTGGGCTTGCGTTATTGGGGGTCGCCTCCCTGGGTGGTGGTTACCTGACCAGTGCACTCCCCAACAACTTTGCCCTGATTGTTAGGGGCTCTTCAGTGTGAAAAAAAAGCCGTGAAAAGCCAACGACCTGTAAACCTAGACCTAAGGACCATCAAACTCCCAGTCACTGCTTACACGTCCATTCTTCACCGTATCTCCGGTGTCATCCTCTTCGTGTGCCTTGCCATCATGCTTTATGCATTGGACAAGTCGCTGAGTTCCGAGGAAGGCTTCGGTGAGGTGAAAGCGTGTCTGACCAGTCCGCTAGCCAAGCTAGTGATTTGGGGCATCCTGTCCGCCTTGCTGTATCACTTGGTTGCCGGTGTGCGCCACTTGATCATGGACATGGGCATCGGTGAGACGCTGGAAGGCGGCAAGCTGGGCTCGAAAATCGTTATCGCCGTTTCCGTGGTGGTAATCGTTCTGGCAGGAGTTTGGATATGGTAACTAACGTCACGAACCTCTCGCGTTCGGGCCTCTATGACTGGATGGCGCAACGTGTGTCTGCGGTCGTTCTCGCGGCTTACTTCATTTTCCTGATCGGATACCTCGCGGCGAACCCGGGCCTTGGCTATGACCAATGGCACGCGCTCTTCGCCAACAACTGGATGCGTATCTTCAGCCTGCTGGCCCTTGTTGCTCTGGGCGCTCACGCCTGGGTCGGCATGTGGACCATCGCGACCGACTACCTGACGCCGATGGCGTTCGGCAAGTCCGCGACGGCTATACGTTTCCTCTTCCAGGCAGTATGCGGCGTTGCGATGTTCGCTTACTTCGTCTGGGGCGTGCAGATTCTCTGGGGTATCTGATTCATGGCTAACATTCCAACGATTTCTTTCGACGCCATCATTATTGGTGGTGGCGGTGCCGGCATGCGCGCAGCGCTGCAACTGGCGCAAGGCGGTCACAAGACTGCGGTAATCACCAAGGTTTTCCCGACCCGTTCGCACACTGTATCCGCCCAGGGCGGCATCACCTGCGCCATCGCGTCCGCCGACCCGAACGATGACTGGCGCTGGCACATGTACGATACCGTCAAGGGTTCCGACTACATCGGTGACCAGGACGCTATCGAATACATGTGTCAGGAAGGCCCGGCCGCCGTTTTCGAGCTGGACCACATGGGTCTGCCGTTCTCGCGTACCGAAACCGGCCGTATCTACCAGCGTCCGTTCGGCGGTCAGTCCAAGGACTACGGTAAAGGCGGCCAGGCTGCCCGTACCTGCGCTGCGTCCGACCGTACCGGTCACGCGCTGCTGCACACCCTTTATCAGGGCAACCTGAAAGCCGGTACCACGTTCCTGAACGAGTACTACGCTGTTGACCTGGTGAAAAACCAGGCCGGCGAATTCGTCGGCGTTATCGCCATCTGCATCGAAACCGGCGAAACCACCTACATCCGTGCCAAGGCTACCGTTCTGGCAACCGGCGGTGCAGGTCGTATCTACGCGTCCACCACCAACGCCCTGATCAACACCGGCGACGGTGTCGGCATGGCCCTGCGTGCTGGCGTACCGGTACAAGACATCGAAATGTGGCAGTTCCACCCGACCGGCATCGCCGGCGCCGGCGTACTGGTAACCGAAGGTTGCCGTGGTGAAGGTGGATACCTGATCAACAAGCACGGCGAGCGTTTCATGGAGCGTTATGCTCCGAACGCCAAGGACCTTGCCGGTCGTGACGTTGTGGCTCGTTCGATGGTTAAAGAGATCATCGCCGGCAACGGCTGTGGTCCGAATGGCGACCACGTGATGCTCAAGCTCGACCACCTGGGCGAGGAAGTGCTGCACAGCCGTCTGCCAGGCATCTGCGAACTGTCGAAGACTTTCGCACACGTTGACCCGGTTGTTGCTCCGGTTCCGGTTGTTCCTACCTGCCACTATATGATGGGCGGCGTTGCCACCAACATCCACGGCCAGGCGATCACCCAGGACGCCGAAGGCGTGGACACCATCATCCCGGGCCTGTTCGCTGTAGGCGAAGTGGCTTGCGTATCGGTTCACGGCGCCAACCGTCTGGGCGGCAACTCGCTGCTCGACCTGGTGGTCTTCGGCCGTGCTGCCGGCCTGAACCTGGAAAAGGCGCTGACCGACGGTATCGAATACGACGAAGCCACCGAAGCCGACATCACGGCGGCCCTGTCGCGTCTGTCCGCCCTGAACGAGCGTACCGATGGCGAAGACGTGGCAACCCTGCGTCGCGAGCTGCAAAACTGCATGCAGAACTACTTCGGTGTATTCCGTACCGGCGAATACATGCAGAAGGGTATTGCCCAGCTGGCCGATCTGCGCAAGCGCATCGCCAACGTCAAGATCAACGACAAGTCGCAGGCGTTCAACACCGCGCGTATCGAAGCTCTGGAACTGCAGAACCTGCTGGAAGTGGCCGAAGCCACCGCCATCGCTGCCGAAGTGCGTAAAGAGTCCCGCGGCGCTCACGCCCGTGAAGACTTCGAAGATCGTGACGACGAAAACTGGCTGTGCCACACCCTGTACTTCCCGGGTGAGAAGCGCGTTGCCAAGCGTGCCGTGAACTTCTCGCCGAAGACGGTTCCGACTTTTGAACCTAAGATTCGGACTTATTAAGGGTGGCCGCCATGTTGCAAGTCAGTGTTTATCGTTACAACCCTGATCAGGACGCTGCGCCGTTCATGCAGGAATTCCAGGTCGATACCGGTGGTAAAGACCTGATGGTGCTGGACGTACTGGCCCTGATTAAAGAGCAGGACGAAGGTTTCTCCTATCGTCGCTCCTGCCGTGAAGGTGTTTGCGGCTCCGACGGCATGAACATCAACGGCAAAAACGGCCTGGCGTGTGTCACGCCGCTGTCCGCCGTCGTAAAAGGTAACAAGTTGATCGTTCGTCCTCTGCCAGGCTTGCCGGTTATCCGTGACCTGGTCGTCGATATGAGCATCTTCTACAAGCAATACGAGAAGGTTAAGCCATTCCTGCAGAACGACACGCCGGCTCCGGCCATCGAGCGTCTGCAGTCCCCTGAAGAGCGTGAAAAGCTCGACGGTCTGTACGAGTGCATCCTGTGCGCCTGCTGCTCGACCTCTTGCCCGTCCTTCTGGTGGAACCCGGACAAGTTCCTGGGTCCAGCTGCCCTGCTGCAAGCGTACCGCTTCCTGGCAGACAGCCGTGACACCAAGACGTCCGAACGTCTGGCTGCGCTGGATGACCCGTTCAGCGTATTCCGCTGCCGCGGGATCATGAACTGCGTCAACGTATGTCCGAAAGGCCTGAACCCGACTAAGGCCATCGGTCACATCCGTCACATGCTGCTCTCGAGCGGTGTGTGAAACAGCTGTTGTAACCCAGCTGTTGTAAATGCAGTACCGCTGTAAATGTAGAGGCTAAGGCGCGGGCTTCAACCCGCGTCGTAGCTATAACCAGAGCAGCAGCTTAAAAGGCTGCGGCTCTTATTTTGAAGAAATGAGACAAGCAGGGGCATCCGGGCTGGTACCCGGACTATCAGTGTGATCCTAGTGGCTTGTTTTGGTCGCTGCATTTGGACTTCTGCAAGTTTGCTCGGTGTCGACACCGGTGGTGTTCCCCTAACCGAGGGTGACCAAGCATGCAAGAAAGCGTGATGCAGCGCATGTGGAACAGCGCCTACCTATCCGGTAGTAACGCTGCCTATGTGGAAGAGCTCTACGAGCTCTACCTGCACGACCCTAACGCTGTGCCAGAAGAGTGGCGCACCTACTTCCAGAAGTTGCCTGCTGACGGCAACCCTGCCACCGATGTTTCGCACTCCACAATTCGCGATCATTTCGTCTTGCTGGCAAAGAACCAGCGCCGCGCCCAACCGGTTTCCGCCGGCAGCGTGAGCAGTGAGCACGAGAAGAAGCAAGTTGAAGTGCTGCGATTGATCCAGGCCTACCGTATGCGTGGCCACCAGGCAGCCCAGCTTGACCCGCTGGGGCTGTGGCAGCGTCCTGCACCTGCAGACCTGTCGATCAATCATTACGGCTTGACCAATGCCGATCTTGATACGACCTTCCGTGCCGGCGACCTGTTCATCGGCAAAGAGGAAGCGAGCCTACGCGAAATTCACGAAGCGTTGCAGCAGACATATTGCCGCACCATCGGCGCTGAGTTTACGCACATCACCGATTCCGAGCAGCGCCAGTGGTTCCAGCAGCGTCTGGAAAGCGTGCGTGGCCGTCCGACGTACTCCGCCGACATCAAGAGCCACCTGCTCGAGCGCGTGACCGCCGGTGAAGGCCTGGAAAAATACCTGGGCACCAAATACCCGGGTACCAAGCGTTTCGGCCTGGAAGGCGGCGAAAGCCTGATTCCGATGCTCGACGAGCTGATCCAGCGTTCCGGTTCCTACGGCACCAAGGAAATCGTCATCGGCATGGCCCACCGTGGCCGTCTGAACGTACTGGTCAACACCTTCGGCAAGAACCCGCGCGAGCTGTTCGACGAGTTCGAAGGCAAGAAGAAGGTCGAGCTGGGTTCCGGTGACGTTAAATACCACCAGGGCTTCTCGTCCAACGTGATGACCACCGGCGGTGAAGTTCACCTGGCCATGGCGTTCAACCCGTCCCACCTGGAAATCGTTTCCCCGGTGGTCGAGGGTTCGGTGCGCGCCCGTCAGGATCGTCGTAACGACCTGACCGGTGAGAAAGTCCTGCCGATCTCCATCCACGGTGACGCGGCATTCGCCGGTCAAGGCGTGGTGATGGAAACCTTCCAGATGTCGCAGACCCGCGGTTTCAAGACCGGCGGTACCGTGCACATCGTGATCAACAACCAGGTCGGTTTCACCATCAGCAACCCGCTGGACTCGCGTTCCACCGAGTACGCCACCGACGTTGCGAAGATGATCCAGGCGCCGATCCTCCATGTGAATGGCGATGATCCGGAAGCCGTGTTGTTCGTGACCCAGTTGGCCATCGACTACCGCATGCAGTTCAAGCGTGACGTGGTGATCGACCTGGTCTGCTACCGTCGTCGCGGCCACAACGAGGCCGACGAGCCAAGCGGCACCCAGCCGATCATGTATCAGCAGATCACCAAGCAGCGCACTACCCGTGAGCTGTACGCTGATCGCCTGACCCAGGCCGGTGTACTGGACGCTGAACGTGTCCAGGCCAAGGTCGACGAGTACCGCAACGCGCTGGACAACGGTCTGCACGTCGTGAAATCGCTGGTCAAGGAACCGAACAAAGAGTTGTTCGTGGACTGGCGTCCGTATCTGGGCCACGCCTGGACCGCGCGTCACGACACGCGCTTCGACCTGAAGACCTTGCAGGAACTGTCCGCCAAGCTGCTGGAAATTCCGGAAGGCTTCGTGGTTCAGCGCCAGGTAGCCAAGATCTACGAAGACCGTCAGAAGATGCAAGCCGGCGGCCTGCCGATCAACTGGGGTTACGCCGAAACCATGGCGTACGCGACCCTGGCGTTCGAAGGTCACCCGATCCGCATGACCGGCCAGGACATCGGCCGCGGTACGTTCTCGCACCGTCATGCCGTGTTGCACAACCAGAAGGACGCGGGCACCTACATCCCGTTGCAGAACCTGTACGACGGTCAGCCACGCTTCGACCTGTACGACTCGTTCCTGTCCGAAGAAGCGGTACTGGCGTTCGAGTACGGTTACTCGACCACCACGCCGAACGCGCTGGTTATCTGGGAAGCCCAGTTCGGCGACTTCGCCAACGGCGCCCAGGTTGTAATCGACCAGTTCATCACCAGTGGCGAGCACAAGTGGGGCCGTCTGTGCGGTCTGACCATGCTGCTGCCGCACGGTTATGAAGGTCAGGGGCCGGAGCACTCCTCGGCTCGTCTGGAGCGTTACCTGCAGCTGTGCGCCGAGCACAACATCCAGGTGTGCATGCCAACGACGCCGGCACAGATCTACCACTTGCTGCGCCGTCAGGTGATTCGCCCGCTGCGCAAGCCACTGGTAGTCCTGACTCCGAAGTCGCTGCTGCGCCACAAGCTGGCCATCTCGACCCTGGAAGATCTGGCCGAAGGTTCCTTCCAGACCGTTATCCCGGAAATCGACGCCCAAGACCCGAAAAAGGTCGAGCGCGTTGTCCTGTGTAGCGGCAAGGTCTACTACGACCTGCTGGAAAAACGCCGTGCCGAAGGCCGTGACGATATCGCCATCGTGCGTATCGAGCAGCTGTACCCATTCCCTGAGGACGACTTGAAAGAAGTCCTGGCTCCCTACACCAACGCCAAGCATGCCGTTTGGTGCCAGGAAGAGCCGATGAACCAGGGCGCGTGGTACTGCAGCCAACACCACATGCGTCGCAGCATCAGCAACCTCAACAAGTCTCTCGTACTCGAGTACGCGGGCCGCGAGGCTTCTGCTGCACCGGCATGCGGTTACGCATCGATGCACGCCGAACAGCAGGAACAACTGCTGCAAGACGCCTTTACTGTTTAACGCCTTCGCGCACCTGAAACCGAATTTAAGGAACCACAGATAATGGCTATCGAGATCAAAGCCCCCACTTTCCCGGAATCGGTTGCCGATGGCACCGTTGCCACCTGGCACAAAAAACCGGGCGACGCGGTCAAGCGCGACGAACTGATCGTCGACATCGAAACCGATAAAGTCGTACTCGAAGTGTTGGCTACCGCTGATGGCGTGCTGGGCGCTATCGTCAAGAACGAAGGCGACACCGTTCTGTCCGACGAAGTCCTGGGCTCCATCGAAGCGGGCGGCGCTGCTGCCGCTCCAGCTGCTGCGGCTCCTGCCGCCGCTGCCCAGGCTGCTGCCCCTGCCGCCGAAGGCGAAGACGATCCTGTTGCTGCACCGGCTGCGCGCAAGCTGGCTGAAGAAAACGGCATCAACATCGCTTCCGTTGCCGGCACTGGCAAAGGCGGTCGCGTGACCAAGGAAGACGTGGTTGCAGCCGTTGCTGCCAAGAAAGCCGCTCCGGCTGCCGCGCCTGCCAAGGCTGCCGCACCTGCCGCTGCTGCTCCGGTGTTCGCTGCCGGCGATCGCATCGAGAAGCGTGTACCGATGACCCGCGTGCGGGCCACCGTTGCCAAGCGCCTGGTCGAAGCCCAGTCGAACATGGCGATGCTGACCACGTTCAACGAAGTCGACATGACCGAAGTCATGGCGCTGCGTTCGAAGTACAAGGATCTGTTCGAGAAGTCCCACAACGGCGTGCGCCTGGGCTTCATGTCCTTCTTCGTGAAAGCGGCCACCGAAGCGCTGAAACGCTTCCCGGCTGTCAACGCCTCGATCGACGGCGCTGACATCGTTTACCACGGCTACGCTGACGTCGGCGTTGCGGTTTCCAGCGATCGCGGCCTGGTTGTTCCGGTTCTGCGTAACGCCGAACTGATGAGCCTGGCTGAAATCGAAGGCGGCATCGCCACCTTCGGCAAGAAAGCCCGCGACGGCAAACTGTCGATGGACGAAATGACCGGTGGTACCTTCACCATCACCAACGGCGGTACCTTCGGTTCGATGATGTCGACCCCGATCGTCAACCCGCCACAAGCAGCCATCCTGGGCATGCACAACATCATCCAGCGTCCTATGGCCATCAACGGCCAGGTCGTTATCCGTCCGATGATGTACCTGGCCCTGTCCTACGATCACCGTCTGATCGATGGCAAAGAAGCTGTGACTTTCCTGGTGACCATCAAGAACCTGCTGGAAGATCCGGCTCGTCTGTTGCTGGATATCTGATAGAAGCAGTCGCGAGCTGCAAGCCCAGGCTGTCGGAAAACCCGCAGCCTGGCTTGTCGCTTGCGGCTTCAAGCTTTTCGCTAAAGAGGATTTTTTGAATGTCGCAGAAATTTGACGTAGTAGTGATCGGCGCGGGCCCTGGCGGCTACGTAGCTGCCATCAAGGCCGCTCAGTTGGGCCTCAGCACTGCCTGCATCGAGAAGTACACCGACAAGGATGACAAACTGGCTCTGGGCGGTACTTGCCTGAACGTCGGCTGCATTCCGTCCAAGGCGCTGCTGGACAGCTCCTGGAAGTACAAGGAAGCCAAAGAAGGCTTCGCGATCCACGGTATCAACCACGCTGGCGTGACCATGGACGTGCCAGCAATGGTCGGCCGTAAAGCCACCATCGTCAAAGGCCTGACCTCCGGTGTTGCAACCCTGTTCAAAGCCAACGGTGTGACCTCCATCCAGGGTCACGGCAAGCTGCTGGCCGGCAAGAAAGTTGAAGTCACCAAGCCTGACGGTTCGGTAGAAGTCATCGAAGCCGAGAACGTGATCCTGGCTCCAGGTTCGCGTCCGATCGACATTCCACCGGCTCCGGTCGACCAGAATGTGATCGTCGATTCCACCGGCGCCCTGGAATTCCAATCCGTACCAAAACGCCTGGGCGTAATCGGCGCTGGCGTGATCGGTCTGGAGCTGGGTTCGGTCTGGTCGCGTCTGGGTGCAGAAGTGACTGTCCTGGAAGCCCTGGACACTTTCCTGATGGCCGCTGACGCAGCCGTTTCCAAGGAAGCGCTGAAAACCCTGACCAAGCAGGGCCTGGACATCAAGCTGGGCGCTCGCGTGACCGGCTCCAAAGTGAACGGCGACGAAGTCGTGGTGAACTACACCGATGCCAACGGCGAACAGAACATCACTTTCGACAAGCTGATCGTAGCCGTTGGTCGCCGTCCAGTGACCACTGATCTGCTGGCTGCCGACTGCGGCGTGACCCTGGACGAGCGCGGTTTCGTGCACGTCGACGATCACTGCGCCACCACCGTACCGGGCGTCTACGCCATCGGTGACGTGGTTCGCGGCATGATGCTGGCGCACAAGGCGTCGGAAGAAGGCATCATGGTTGTCGAGCGCATCAAGGGCCACAAGGCCCAGATGAACTATGATTTGATCCCTTCGGTTATTTATACTCACCCGGAAATCGCGTGGGTTGGTAAAACCGAGCAGGCCTTGAAAGCTGAAGGCGTTGAAGTTAACGTCGGCACCTTCCCGTTCGCAGCCTCCGGCCGTGCCATGGCTGCCAACGACACCGGTGGTTTCGTCAAGGTCATCGCAGATGCCAAGACAGACCGCGTATTGGGCGTCCACGTGATTGGCCCAAGCGCTGCCGAACTGGTTCAGCAGGGTGCGATCGGTATGGAATTCGGCACCAGCGCTGAAGACCTGGGCATGATGGTTTTCTCCCATCCGACCCTGTCTGAAGCCTTGCACGAAGCTGCTTTGGCAGTGAATGGCGGCGCCATCCACATCGCCAACCGCAAGAAGCGTTAAGACAATAAGAAACCACGGCGGAATGGCCCGTCGTGAGCCTTGCATGCAAGACTCACCGCGGAATATCCGCTGGACGCAGCCTTGCATGGCTGCACCGGTTGTCCGGAAAGGCCATGCAAGCAGCAGTCACAGGTGGTGCGGCACTTGAATGAGTGCAGCACCGAATGCGCAGTACCTAACGAAGACGGTAATAAGCATGAATCTTCACGAGTATCAGGGTAAGCAGCTGTTCGCTGAGTACGGCCTGCCAGTTTCCACCGGTTACGCGGTAGACACCCCGGAAGCAGCAGCAGAAGCTTGCGACAAGATCGGCGGCAGCGAGTGGGTTGTCAAAGCCCAGGTCCACGCCGGTGGTCGCGGTAAAGCGGGCGGCGTCAAGCTGGTTCGCAGCAAAGAAGACGCTAAAGCATTCGCACAGCAGTGGCTGGGCAAGCGTCTGGTGACTTACCAGACTGACGCCAATGGTCAGCCAGTCACCAAGATCCTGGTTGAATCGTGCACTGATATCGCTAAAGAGCTGTACCTGGGCGCTGTCGTTGACCGTTCGAGCCGTCGCATCGTGTTCATGGCTTCCACCGAAGGTGGCGTGGACATCGAGAAAATCGCTCACGACACTCCAGAAAAAATTCTGAAAGCCACTATCGATCCACTGGTTGGCGCTCAGCCATTCCAGGGTCGCGAGCTGGCATTCCAGCTGGGTCTGGAAGGCAAGCAGGTTGCTCAGTTCGCCAAGATCTTCGTTGGCCTGGCCAAACTGTTCAAGGATCACGACCTGGCCCTGCTGGAAGTGAACCCGCTGGTGATCAAGGCTGACGGCGATCTGCACTGCCTGGACGCCAAGATCAACATCGACGCCAACGCCATGTACCGTCAGCCTAAGCTGAAGACTTTCCACGATCCGTCGCAAGACGATCCGCGCGAAGCGCACGCTGCCAAGTTCGAACTGAACTACGTAGCGCTGGAAGGCAACATCGGTTGCATGGTCAACGGTGCTGGCCTGGCCATGGGTACCATGGACATCGTCAACCTGCATGGCGGCAAGCCAGCCAACTTCCTCGACGTGGGCGGCGGTGCTACCAAGGAACGCGTTACCGAAGCGTTCAAGATCATTCTGTCCGACACCAACGTCGCTGCAGTACTGGTTAACATCTTCGGCGGCATCGTTCGTTGCGACATGATTGCCGAAGGCATCATTGGCGCCGTGAAAGAAGTCGGCGTGAAAATCCCGGTTGTTGTTCGCCTTGAAGGCAACAACGCTGAGCTGGGCGCTAAAGTACTGGCAGAAAGCGGTTTGAACATCATCGCTGCTACCAGCCTGACCGACGCTGCTCAACAAGTTGTCAAAGCTGCGGAGGGCAAATAATGAGCGTCCTGATCAATAAAGACACCAAAGTTATCTGCCAGGGTATTACCGGTTCGCAAGGTAGTTTCCACACCCAGCAAGCCATCGAGTACGGCACCAAGATGGTGGGTGGTGTAACTCCAGGCAAAGGCGGTACCGAGCACCTGGGCCTGCCAGTGTTCAACACCGTGAAAGACGCTGTAGCTGCCACTGGCGCCACCGCCAGCGTGATCTACGTTCCGGCTCCTTTCTGCAAGGACTCGATCCTGGAAGCTGCCTTCGGCGGCATCAAGCTGATCGTGTGCATCACCGAAGGCATTCCTACCCTGGACATGCTGGACGCTAAAGTTAAGTGCGACGAGCTGGGCGTAGTCCTGATCGGCCCTAACTGCCCAGGCGTGATCACCCCAGGCGAATGCAAGATCGGCATCATGCCAGGTCACATTCACTTGCCAGGCAAGGTCGGTATCGTTTCCCGTTCCGGCACCCTGACCTACGAAGCTGTGAAGCAGACTACTGACGCCGGTTTCGGTCAGTCGACTTGCGTCGGCATCGGTGGTGACCCGATCCCGGGTTCGAACTTCATCGACATCCTGAAGCTGTTCCAGGAAGACCCGAAGACCGAAGCGATCGTGATGATCGGCGAGATCGGCGGTTCGGCTGAAGAAGAAGCGGCTGCCTACATCAAGGCACACGTGACCAAGCCGGTTGTTTCCTACATCGCTGGTGTGACTGCTCCTCCGGGCAAGCGCATGGGCCATGCTGGCGCAATCATCTCTGGCGGCAAAGGCACTGCAGACGAGAAATTCGCTGCTCTGCAAGACGCAGGCGTTAAAACCGTGCGTTCGCTGGCAGACATCGGCAAGGCCCTGGCCGAGCTGACCGGTTGGGCTGTCAAGTAAGCCTCGCGCTTAGCTGACGCTTCACCAAACAAAGGCCACCTTCGGGTGGCCTTTGTCGTTTGTGGCTGATCGTTCCCACGATCTGGGTCGGGGCGGGAAAATTAAGTATGTAAACGCGACATGGAAACGTCGTGTATCGGATAGTTCGCCCTCAAACAGTGCGTTTGTCGCCCAAATTCGTTAGGCTACGCGCCATTTTTGCGTCCGCGCCCACAAGGCTGCAACGCGCTTAAAGGGTTGGCCCCATACGGACCGACAGCATTTCCCTCACCCATAGGGAAATCCCTCTCTAAATTCCGATTCAGTAGTGTGGTATTTCCTTAATGAAAGTGTTGAAAGGCCAGGACATCCTGGCACTTGGTTTTATGACGTTTGCCCTGTTCGTCGGGGCTGGCAACATCATCTTCCCGCCTATCGTCGGTTTGCAGTCCGGGCCTCATGTCTGGATGGCGGCACTGGGCTTCCTGATCACCGCAGTGGGTCTGCCCGTGGTCACTGTCGTTGCCCTGGCCAAGGTCGGTGGCGCCATGGATGCGCTGAGCAGCCCGATCGGCAAGATCGCCGGTGGCTTGCTGGCAGCAGCGTGCTACCTCGCTGTCGGCCCGCTGTTCGCCACGCCGCGTACCGCTACCGTGTCCTTTGAAGTCGGCCTGGCACCCCTGACCGGCGAAAGCCCACTGGCGTTGTTCCTCTACAGCTCGGTGTACTTCCTGGTGGTGTTCTTCATTTCGCTCTATCCGGGCCGCCTGCTGGATACCGTCGGGCGTTTCCTCGCACCGCTGAAGATCATCGCTTTGGCCGCGCTCGGCATCGCTGCGTTCGCTTTGCCCGCCGGTGATATCGGCCATGCTACGCCTGAGTACGTGGCGGCGCCGTTTTCCCAGGGGTTCATCAATGGTTACCTGACCATGGACACCCTCGGTGCGCTGGTGTTCGGCATCGTGATCGTCAATGCCATTCGCTCGCGCGGCGTCGAGTCGCCAGCGCTGATCACCCGCTACGCGATCATTGCCGGCTTGATCGCCGGCGTGGGCCTGGCGCTTGTCTACATCAGCCTGTTTCGCCTGGGCTCGGGCAGCCATGAAGTGGCGGCTGGCGCTACCAACGGCGCGGCGGTCTTGCACGCCTACGTACAACACACCTTCGGTTCGCTGGGCAGCGGATTCCTTGCGGTGCTGATTTCCCTGGCGTGCCTGGTGACCGCTGTTGGCCTGACCTGCGCCTGCGCCGAATACTTCAGCCGTGTGCTGCCACTGTCCTACAAGACGCTGGTGATTATCCTCGCGGCGTTCTCGCTGCTGGTGTCCAACCTGGGCCTGACCAAGCTGATCGCGTTCTCGATCCCTGTCCTGACCGCGATCTACCCGCCGTGCATCGCCTTGGTGGCCCTGAGCTTCTGCAAGGACTTCTGGCATGAACAAGGGCGCATTGTCGGCCCGGTGATGCTGGTGTCGTTCATCTTCGGCCTGATCGACGCGCTTAAGGGCGCGGGTCTGGCGGACTGGATGCCGACGCAACTGGCGCACTTGCCACTCAGCGAGCAGGGCCTGGCCTGGCTGGTGCCTTCGGTGATGACCCTGGTGGTTGCCGTGGTTTGCGATCGCCTGCTGGGCAAGCGCGAAGAAGCGTTGGCTTAAGCTTTACCGGCCCGCCACAAGCGGGCCTGTAAACGACACAGAAATGCCCCGTATCAATCGATACGGGGCATTTTTTTATGGGGTGATGCGGTGTCTTTTCTTCTGCGCTAACGTCGAAAGACTGCGCAATCCCCTGTAGGAGCGAGCATGCTCGCGAAAAACCTGAGAGCAACGCGTGTATTCAGTAAACACGCGCCATAGTTCGCGACCTTCGCGAGCATACTCGCTCCTACAAGGGGTACGGTGTTCCGCCACCACATCACAAGGACCTGCATGTCGTTCATCCAAGCCAACCTGATCCACATCCTCGCTGCCATCTGGTTCGTCATCTGCTGGGGCGGCTACACCCGCTATGCGACCTGGAAAGGCCGAGATACCGCCTGCCTGGCCAGCGTGCTGCATCTGTATCGCGAAGACTGGATGCGCCGCATGCTGTTGCGTGATAACCGCATCGCCGATGCCAGCGTGATCGGCAACCTGGAACGCAATGCGTCGTTCTTTGCCTCCAGTACCCTGATTATCCTGGCCGGTATTCTCACGGTACTTGGAGCGTCCGAAAGGGCGGTGTCGTTGCTGGCGGATATCCCGATGGTGCAACAGGCTTCCCAGGGGATGTCCGAGATCAAGTTGTTGTGCCTGGCACTGGTGTTCGTCTACGCGTTCTTTACCTTCAGCTGGTGCATGCGCCAGTACAACTTCGCGGCCATCCTGGTGGGCTCGGCGCCCATGGTCGGTGAGCGACATGTGTCGGAGCTGGAGCGCAAAGCCTTTGCCAACCGTGCTGCCCGGGTTATTTCCATGGCCGCCAACCAGTTCAACTTCGGCCTGCGTTCCTACTATTTCGGCATGACCATGTTGGCCTGGTTCGTCAGCCCCTGGTTGTTCATGTTGATGAGTGCCGGCGTCGTGTTCGTGCTGTACCGCCGTGAGTTTCACTCCGACGTTCTCGATGTCATGGTCTATACCCCTACAGAGGCACCGTTGCCCGAGGCGAACAAAGAGGCCGCTTGATGAGTATTCCATTCTGGTGCGTATTTATCAGTGCCGTGCTGATTTACGTGGCGCGCATGCCCGTGACCACGGCGATGAAACAGCAGGGGGGTTACAACAACCACCTGCCGCGCCAACAGCAGGCGCAACTTACAGGCCTGGGCGCGCGCGCGGTGGCGGCCCATCAGAACAGCTTCGAAGCTTTCATATTGTTTGCGGTGGGTGTGTTGATGGCCCACACCACGCAAACAGCGGGATGGTTCATCGATTTGCTGGCAATTATCTTTGTGGTAGCGCGAGTTATCTATCTGGTGTGCTATTGGAAGGACCTGGCCTGGCAGCGAAGTCTGGTGTGGCTGGTGGGTTTGATCTGCTCGTTGTTGTTGATGATTAGTCCGACTTTTCGAACGATTTTGCTCTAACGAGTCAATCGCCGATAAAAGAAAACCCGCACTTGGCGGGTTTTCTTTTATCGCAGCGAGAAGCGGCTTATTGCTTCTTGGCAGCTTCTTCTTGTGCTGCTGCGTTCGATTCAGCCTGAGCTTTGGCAGCTTCGGCGTTTTCTTTCGCCGCATCGTTCACTTTATCCTGAGCTTCGCTCATTTTTTCCTGGGCTTGCTCAGCATGTTGGTTGGCATCTTGAGCTTTGTCCTCGGATTTTTTATCGCAGGCAGCGAGACCGAGGGAAGCGGTCAACATCAAGGCAATAGCTAAAGTCTTACGCATGGGGTGTTTCTCCTTATGGAAATTATCTACTGGCCTTAAGAGCACAGCCAACAGGGTTAAGTTCCTCAAATCCCAGAGATATATAAGTTTGTTCTAACGCGGAACTTTTACCTGGGCCCCGACTTCACTGAAGCACTGTAAACAAGAGTCTTTATCAAATGGCTGAAAATCCCGTTTTTGAGCGTGCAACACGATTTTTGTCGGCGCTGCGGCATTGCCAGGTGCTCGGATTACGAGTTCACAGCGCCAGTGCCGACGGGCTCACCGTGGTGCTGCCTTATAGCCCGCAGATCGTCGGCAATCCCCTGACGGGCGTGATTCACGGCGGCGTCCTGACCACATTGATGGACACCGCTTGCGGCATGTCTACCCTCTGCGTGCTCCCGGAGTTCGAAGTTTGCCCCACCCTCGATTTGCGCATCGACTACATGCACGCAGCCGAACCGAACAAGGATGTCTACGGTTTCGCGCAATGCTACCGGGTGACCACTGATGTGATCTTTGCCCGCGGCTTTGCCTATCAGGATGATGCCGAACAGCCCATTGCCCATGTCGTGGGCACTTTCATGCGCATGGGCAAGGGCATCAAAGGCACCAAGGGTTTTGGCGGCACTATCGCCGGAGGTGCGGCATGAGTGAGTCGTTCAAGGAGCAAGTGCAACTGGCCCATGAGCGGGGAGAGTACGCCCCGTTGTTGAGCCTGATTCCCTACGCCAGTTTGATCGGTGTCGAATGTTCGCGGGTGGGGGATGAGTTGTTGTTTCGCCTGCCGGCCAACAAGGACAACATAGGTAACCCTTTATTGCCGGCCATCCATGGCGGCGTAATCGCCGGTTTCATGGAATTGTCCGCCGCGCTGCACCTGTTGGTGGCCACCGGTTCGCCTCGCGTGCCAAAGATCATCGACTTCTCCCTCGATTACCTGCGCGCCGGGCAGTTTCGCGATACCTGGGCCCGCTGCCAGGTCTGTCGCCAGGGACGCCGGGTCGCCAATGTGGCGGTAACCGCGTGGCAAAGCACTGAAGCCGAGCCCATCGCCACGGCGCGGGCGCATTTCAAACTCGATGAGCCCTTGAAATCCTGAATGGAGCCCCCAACTCTGATGACAACCCGCCGCCGACCCTCATGGTCGCGGCTTATGCCATCTGATTGGAGTTTGATGACCATGAGTGTGGAAACTCAAAAGGAAACCCTGGGCTTCCAGACCGAGGTGAAGCAACTGCTGCACCTCATGATCCATTCGCTGTATTCCAACAAGGAAATTTTCCTTCGCGAACTGATCTCGAACGCCTCTGACGCTGTAGACAAATTACGTTTCGAAGCGCTGGCCAAGCCGCAATTGCTCGAAGGCGGCGCTGAGCTGAAAATCCGTGTGAGCTTCGACAAGGACGCCAAGACCGTCACCCTCGAAGACAACGGCATCGGCATGAGCCGCGAAGACGCGATCACCCACTTGGGCACCATCGCCAAATCCGGCACCGCCGATTTCATGAAGCACCTGACGGGCGACCAGAAGAAAGACTCGCACCTGATCGGTCAGTTCGGTGTTGGCTTCTACTCGGCCTTCATCGTCGCCGACAAAGTCGATGTGTACAGCCGTCGTGCGGGCAGCGATGCCAGCGAAGGCGTGCACTGGTCGTCCAAAGGTGAGGGCGATTTCGAAGTCGCGACCATCGACAAGGCCGAGCGCGGTACCCGTATCGTCCTGCACCTGAAATCCGGTGAAGACGAGTTCGCCGATGGCTGGCGCCTGCGTAACATCATCAAGAAGTATTCCGACCACATCGCCTTGCCGATCGAGTTGCCCAAAGAAGTGGCAGCTGTCGAGGGTGAAGAGAAGCCTGCCGTTGAATGGGAAACCGTCAACCGCGCCAGCGCCTTGTGGACCCGTCCGCGTACCGAAATCAAGGACGAGGAATACCAGGAGTTCTACAAGCACATCGCCCACGACTTCGAAAACCCGCTGAGCTGGAGCCACAACAAGGTCGAAGGCAAGCTGGAATACAGCTCGCTGCTGTACGTGCCGGCCCGTGCTCCATTCGACCTGTACCAGCGTGAAGCGCCGAAAGGCCTGAAGCTGTACGTGCAGCGCGTGTTCGTCATGGATCAGGCCGAGTCCTTCCTGCCGCTGTACCTGCGCTTCATCAAGGGCGTGGTCGACTCCAACGACCTGTCGCTGAACGTGTCGCGGGAAATCCTGCAGAAAGACCCGATCATCGACTCCATGAAGTCGGCACTGACCAAGCGCGTGCTGGACATGCTGGAAAAGCTGGCGAAGAACGATCCAGAGCAATACAAGGGCTTCTGGAAAAACTTCGGCCAGGTCATGAAAGAAGGCCCGGCAGAAGACTTCGCCAACAAAGAGAAAATCGCTGGCTTGCTGCGTTTTGCCTCGACCAATGGTGATGACGGCGAACAGGTTGTCGGCCTGACTGAGTACCTGGCACGCGCCAAGGAAGGCCAGGACAAGATCTACTACCTGACCGGCGAAACCTACGCGCAAGTCAAGAACAGCCCGCACCTGGAAGTCTTCCGCAAGAAAGGCATCGAAGTGCTGCTGCTGACCGACCGTATCGACGAGTGGCTGATGAGCTACCTCAGCGATTTCGACGGCAAGGGCTTTGTCGACGTGGCACGCGGTGACCTGGACCTCGGCAACCTGGACTCGGAAGAGGACAAGAAAGCCGCTGAAGAAGTCGCCAAGTCCAAAGAAGGCCTGGTTGAGCGTCTGAAGACTGCACTGGGCGAATCCGTTGCTGAAGTACGGGTATCCCATCGCCTGACCGATTCCCCGGCGATCCTGGCCATCGGCGAGCAGGACCTGGGCCTGCAGATGCGTCAGATCCTCGAAGCCAGCGGGCAGAAGGTTCCGGATTCGAAGCCGATCTTCGAATTCAACCCGGCTCACCCACTGATCGAGAAGCTCGACAGCGAGCAGAGCGACGAGCGCTTCGGCGATCTGTCGCACATCCTCTTCGATCAAGCGGCCCTGGCGGCCGGCGACAGCTTGAAAGACCCGGCGGCCTATGTGCGCCGTCTGAACAAGCTGCTGGTTGAGCTGTCGGCTTAACGGCGTTGTAGAAAAACCCGCTTCGGCGGGTTTTTTCATTGTGCGCCAGGCATGGCGCGTTGCGCGCAAGCGCAACCAGCTTGGCTATGGTGGCC
>CXWK01037570.1_pt1 | contig 20333 bp, 34 predicted proteins | sample 590851 | NCBI WGS metagenome assembly CXWK01 (sample SAMEA3498364, study PRJEB10139) | wastewater metagenome | biome: wastewater treatment plant; material: activated sludge | place: Denmark | collected 2014-08-01 | reverse complement strand
GTTTATAGAGCAGACACAACAAGTTCAAGAAGCTGAAAGAATAGCTAAAGAAGATTCCGAGTTAGATGCTGAAATCAAATCCATCCAAGAGAAATACAAGGATTTAGCTTGGAAATCAGTAGATACCGAAGGAAGACACTTGGAAGCTCGGATTGTAAATCATGCTGTTAATAACGGTATTAAATCTTTCAAGACCGCTTTCAACGACTTAATGAGTGATGATCTTATAAAGATTGCTGAGACCAGGGGGCGCGAATCCCTCGGCAAAGAACGTCAGGCTAAACAAGCTTCTGGATTATTGGGCACTAGCGCAACTCCTACAAAAGGCTTGTCAAAACCTACGAACATCAAATCAAAATCGTATGACGATTTAATGAGAGAAGGCCTAGAAGAACTAGGTATCTCATAACAAAAGGAGAATTAAAAAATGGCATTATCATATGACCAAATCAACTCAATAACACAAAAGAAGTTTATTCCAAAACTTTACGACAATATCTTTGATTCAAACCCTCTATTAATGAGAATGAAAAAAGGTGATGGATATCAAAAGATCGATGGCGGAGAACGCATTGTTGTTCCTTTGGAATATGCTCAAGATGCTGCTGCTGGTACTTACAGCGGTGCTGACGTTCTTAGCACTTCTGATAACGAAACTTTCACTGCTGCTGAATATCTTTGGAAACAATACTACGCTAACATTTCCATCAATGGAATTGACAAGCTAAAAAACAGCGGTGATTCACAAATCATTGACTTCGTTAAATCTAAAGTTAAAAACGCTGAACGCACATTGGCTGACTTACTTGGAACAGGATTGTTTAATAACGGTTCTGATTCTAAAGCTATTGTTGGTCTTCGTGTTGTTGCTGCTAACACTAATACTGTTGGTGGTATTGCACAAAGTTCATACTCTTTCTGGAACGTTCAAAAAGACAGTACAACTACTGTTTTAGGACTTGCCGCTTTGAAAGCTAACTATGAATCTTGTACAATTGACAACGATAAACCTTCTATCGCTGTTACAACCAGAAGCTTACACAATTCTTTCTGGAACTTGTTACAACCACAACAACGCTACACAGATGCTAAAATGGCTTCTGCTGGTTTTGAGAACATTATGTTCATGGGATTGCCTGTTGTTGCTGATTCTCATTGTCCTGCTTCACACTTTTTCTTCCTAAATGAAAAATATCTAGGATTAAAAGTTCACCGTGATGCAGACATGAAGTTTGTACCATTTGTTAAACCTATTAACCAAGACGTTGAATCTGCTAAAATTCTTTGGGCCGGAGCTATGACATATAGCAACCTAAGAATGTTAGGCGCTTTCACTTCATTGGCATCATAAAGAAAGGAGAAATAAAATGACTGTTCAATCAATATCACCCATTATGTTTGATGGAGTTTCCATGGTTACCGCTGCACCTAAGCACGAACTTGGAACCGAACGAAACGAAGGCGGAACTAAATACGTTCTAGCTTATAACTGCGGAGGCTCAACAGCTTCTGTTGGTAAAGCTATGAGTCGTCCTACATCTGCTGCTGCTGGTTTATACAGTGGATCTGTTAGCTCTGTGTCTGGCGATATGCCTTTGGGCTTCGTTAAACACGTTGACATTCCTGCTGGCGAATACGGCTGGATCGTTACTCGCGGTTTAGTTAGTGTTGATACTGGCGCTAACGCTTCACAAGCTGTAGGTCCTAAGGCTCTTGGAGCTGCTGGTTTGATCGCTACTTTGGGCGCTGGTTATTTTGCTGTAGGAGAGATCACTACTGCTATTGCTTCTGGTGGATCAGGCTCTTTACTTGTAGCTATCCAATAATTAATTTATTTTAATTTTGCCTGGGGGGTCGATGGCCCCCCTAGCTTTTTACATCATTTTAAGGAGTACACATGACGATACAAACTATAGAAATGGATCTAGAATATCAGCCCTACATCAATGAGCCGCCAATCACACCACAACAAATGTGGAATAACGCTTGCTCCGCAGACGGTCCTACCGTCAATCACTGGTTAGATATATGGGTTCGACAAATCAAAGAAAATCATAAGAAATTCGGAGGATTCTCCGATAAATCATTAGGTAAGCTTTTCAATTCAGAGAAGTATAAACCTGTTATTCTTGCTGGCTCTGGTCCTTCGTTAAAAAAGAACTGGGAACCTCTTAAAGATAAGAAAGATATCCCGTTAATAAGCTGTTTACATAACTTCCACTTCTTTGAAGACCGAGACGTTCATGTTGATTACTATGTGACTTTGGACGCTGGTCCAGTTACCGTAGAAGAAGTTTACGAAGGTGGAGCTAATACTCAAGAATGGTACTGGGAACGTACAAAGGGTAAGAAGCTTTTAGCATTTATAGGTACGCACCCCGATCTTTTGTCAAAATGGCAGGGTGAAATTTACTTCTTTAACTGTCCAGTTCCCGATGAAGCGTATGATAATGCTATAAAAGACATTGAAGAGTTTAACTGCTTCGTTTCAACGGGTGGAAATGTACTTGGTGCTTGTTTAAATATCGCAAAAGCACATCTTGGATGTCAAATAGTTGGATTTATCGGTGCTGATTTTAGCTTCTCTTATGTTAATAAATTTCACGGATGGGATTCTAAGTATGATAAAGATTTAGGACATTTTGTGAGATGGGTTGACGTATACGGAAACATGGTAAAAACATGGCAATCATACCTAAACTTTAAAAATTGGTTTGACTATGTTAGTCTAAGAGTACCAGGCATCTTTTACAATTGTACTGAAGGTGGTATTCTTGGGGCATATCGTGACGGTAATTTAATATCAATTAAACAAATTAAATTAAAAGAATTTATAGAAATTTGGCACATGAATGAAGTCATTCGTGATCAAGCCGAAAACCCAAAAACAAATATTAAACAACTATTATTTTAAGGAGATTATAAAATGGCTTTTACATATGAGATTATTGACAAAAACGTGGTAGGAAAACTTAGACAACACATCATTTCTTGTTCTGTTGATTCAGCTTCAGGAAACGTTGACACTGGTTTAGCTACTATTATCAGCTATAACTTAGGAGTAGTTTCTATGGCTACTGCTGGCGTTACTATGAAGAAAAACATCGGTTCTGGCGCTACTTCTAGAAACGGTATTCTTAACATTAACTCTGCTGCTGCCGGAGATGTATTTCACCTTGTAGTATACGGACGATAATATGGGTGTAGGAATACAAAGATCGTTTGCCGTTACAATGGCAAGCGGTGGAACCCTAACAAGTGCCTTAGACTTAGGTAAAACCTTTCAAAAGGCCTACTTGTCCGTTCCATCAATGACTTCTAATTCAAACATACACATTCATGCTGCACCTTCTGCGAGTGGTACATACCGAAGAGTAGTTCTTCCTGTTATTGGAACAGCTACTATTGGACACAACACTTTCACTATTGGATCAGCTACAACAAATAGAGTTCTTGAGATACCTGCAGGTTTACAGTTCATTAAAATCGAAACTACTGCCACTTGTGACAGTGGAGAAACTTTTAATGTTCTTTGTGAAGATTTATAAAAATTTAAAAGGAGAATTATGAAAGCTAAAGTTTGGAACGATAATAAATATGTTTACACTGACACATTGAACGGAGACAAGGTAACTATTCCTGCCGGAGAATTCATTGAAATGGATTACATGGACGCAGTTCTTTTAAAGGGAAAAATACCTAAAGTTAAGTTTGATTCTGGTGGATCGCCAACACCTGAAAGCTACCAAATGTTGCGAGTGGAACAGATTAAAGAAGATTCTAAAACGTTGGCCGCTAATGCTGCTACTTTAGACGTTACATGCCAAGCTTGTAGCTATAAAGCCGCTGACCAAGTTGATCTTGCTAAGCACATTTTAGATAATCATGTTGAAAATATCGCTGAAAAATCTAGAGATGAAGCTGGTAGAAAACTACAAGAAGCACTTAAACAAAAGAGGTAATATGTACCAAAAAGCATTTAACTTGTCTGGTAAATGGACGTTAGAACTAACCGGACCGGATGGACAATTAAAACAAAAAGTCGTTGGTTCCAATGTTATTTGCACTAATGGTAAGGAGTTCTTAGCTTCATTCTTAAAGAGTGCTGCTTTGGCTGCTTCTACCTTTACTGTGAAATATATAGCTATAGGAACGGATGCCACTGCTGAGGCTGCTGCTCAAACCGCATTAGGAACTGAGTCGGCACGACATACCGGAACTGTTAGTTATATATCAAATCAGATCTATCAAGTTAAAGCTACTTTTGGAACTGGTTTAGGTACTGGCGCGATTGTTGAATACGGTCTTTTTTCAAGTTCTTCGGCTGGCACTATGTTGGCTAGAGATACTGAGGCCGTAATAAACAAAGGCGCAAATGATACGTTAACGGTAACTGCACAGATTACAATTTCTTAGGGGGGATAATGGCTGATTTCACCAAAACAATATCGAACTCGGTAAATATTTTTGGTGCATCACCTTCTTCTTTATGGGGAGTTATGCTTTGGGGGGAGAATTTTGGAGAGGGAACTCAGGATTTACCGATAGAAGTTGAAAAACTCATCGATAATTCTCAGTCTCTCTCCGATTCTCTTTCAAAAGAATCCGACATTCTCATTTCTAACGAACAATCAGTAACCAGTGAAACAACTTACGAAGATCTTCAGGATGGTTCTGGTTATTATTATGTATTTACAAAACCGACCACGGACGCAGAACAAAGAAATTTAACTACATGGACAGACGCTACGCCTGATACTGAATCATGGACTTCTGCGAGCGTTTCTAGTCCCACATGGAGTGAACAATGACACCTACAGAAATGGAATCGGCAGCGCGACTACAATATAATGCCGTGGGGGATTCCAATTGGAGTTCTTCCGAAATATACAACCTTATCTATGCAGCTTGTTTGGAATTAGTACGTGATTGTGGGATTGTTATTGAAAGAGTTTATTCCACTTCTACAGTTATCGGAACACAAGAATACGCATTTCCAACAAACGCTTTATCAATCAAAAGAATTACATATAACGGAAAAAAACTAGCTCCCTACACTCTTAGAGAAGATGATATCATCACTTTATCAAACGAAGCTAATGCGGATCAAGGCGAGCCTACTTATTATTACACATGGAATAACTCTATTTATTTAAGACCTATACCACAAGAAGTACAGGCGCTAAAAGTTTATTCAATAAATCAACCTCAACCGATTGACACGACATCTACCTTAGAAGTCCCAGTTTACACTCACATGAATATTATTGATTATGTAGTGTCTCAAATGGCTGCCAAGGACATGAACTTCCAAACAGCACAATATTACCGTGGACTTTGGGATGGTCACAAAATGCAAATCCAAAAGAAAATGCGATTAATGAAACAAGGCGATGCGTTTGGAGTGGTTAAAGTTGAAGAGCTAATCCCCATTACTACGTTAGGGAATCAATAATGGCTGGTAATTTTAGATTAGTTTACCCTCCGAAGGCGAGAATGACCTTTGATGGTGGATTAAACAATCAATATGAAAGATCGATCATTGCTGAAAATGAAAGTCCTGATTGTGCTAACGTAAGATTTTACAATGGTGCTGTTGGAACTCGATTTGGAGCAAAGAAATTTAACACACAAGCTATTGGCTCATTTGCTGGTGATTTTTTAGGCGTTAGACATGACGATACTGGAAACGAAACAATGGTTGTGGGTGCAGGGGGTTCTTTTTATTATGCATCTAATACGACTTTCGTTACTATTCCGAGTGCTCAAAGCCTCTTTACAGCAGGGCTTCGATTCGGTCATGCAGAATATGAAAACAAGTTATTTTTGGGTAATGGTGGACAAATACCATATAAATACGATGGAGTCGCTTTTACTCGTCATGGGGTTTACCCTCCTACTGCTACTTCTACTGTAAATAGTCAGGCCACCGGGGCTTTAACAGGTGACTATCAATACAAAATATCAAACGTTAACACTGCGCTTGTTGAAAGCGATGTGGGACCAACTACGGCTACCTTTACGGCTGCTAGTGGGACTTTAAGAGTTACCCTATCTACTTTTGCCGTATCTTACGGAGTCGCTGCTAGAAATATTTATAGGACCGTTGCGAGTGGCACTGTCTTTAAACGTGTTGCTACTGTTTCTGATAATACAACTACTACTTACGATGACAATATTGCAGATTCCGCCTTAGGAGCTACCGCACCAACTGATAATGGTGTACCGCCTAAGTTTAATGTTGTTCGTTATCATCAAAACAGATTGTTTACTAACGATGTAGATAATCCAAATTATCTTAGATACTCAAATCTAAATGATCCGTATACTTTTGCTTCTACCAACTTTATTAAAATGGGTGATGGTACAAGTGACATCATTACAGGCGTAGATGTTTATGCAAATAACATTTTAGTAAGATGTGTAAAAAGTGTTTTCCTTGTTTATATGCCAGATGTTGATGACGCAAATTGGGTCACAACTAGGTTACAAATCCCATTTGGGTCAAAATCACCTTATGGGTTAATTGAGTTTGAAAAGGCTCTTCTATTCCCCGTTGTTCAAGCTGGTAAATTTATCGGTTTTGCTAAAATGGAAGGAATCGGTGTAACACCTTCTACCACTTTCTTAACTACCGAAACAGCAGGATCTATTTTAGAATCTGATCGTATTTCACCTGACATGTTGGACATTCAAGAAAGCTATCAATCCTCAATCTATGGTTTTGTTTATGATAACGTAGGTTATTTTTCTGTAACTAGTGGAAACGCACAAACCGCTAATAATAAAGTATGGGTTTACCAGTTCGGGCTATCAAATCTTAGTAAACAACAGTTTGCATCATGGAGTCCTGATACTGGGATTAATGCTAACCAATTTGCCTTATATAATGGTCTTTTGTATTATGTATCTTCTACGGCAAACGGACAGGTTTATCAGTACGAAGTAAATAATCAATATAATGACGATGGTGTGGCCATAAATAGTTATTTTTGGACTAAAGAAATTTCAGTTTCTGGGGACAACAACACCTTTAATGATTTTAGATATGTTAAAATGTTAGTAGATAAAGCCGGGTCTTACGAAATGAACCTAAACGTTAGAATCAACTCGGATTCTGGTGAAGGCGACGTTCAAGAGATCGATTTATCACCCTCCGGTTCCGTGTGGGGAACGATGATCTGGGGAACTGGACTTTGGGGTGGCGGTGATGATCAAGAAGATATCACCGTGTTTCTGGGATCGAAGCGTGGTGAACGCATACAATTTAAATTCACCAATCAAAATACTATTAATCAAAGATTCAAAGTACACGGATTGAAATTTTACTATAATAGAAAAGGCTGGAGATAATATGTCAATTAAAAGCTTTGTTCAACGAACTATGGGCGCTGCAAAGAACGCTTCAAATACAAAACAACCATTGGCACCTACTCCTATGGCACCTACTCCTATGGCTCCATCATATAAAGCTGAGGCCGCACCAACATCATTGCCTCAGTTTGCAATGCAAAGACAACAAGCGCAATCACGTTTACAAGGACAGGGACAATTACAACAAGATGCCCTTAATCGTCGTTTTGCGCAATTGGGCGGTGGACCTAGCGGTGCTGCGATTAAAGCACAACAAAACCTAGGGGCGGAACAAGCAATGCAACAAGAAGACGTTATGGGCGGTATAAACGCACAAGAACTTGGTGCTATTCAAAGTTTACAAGAAGCTGAAAAGGGTCGAGTGTTTCAAGCTGGTCAAGCTGACGTTGCTAGAGCACAACAAGAATCGCAATTTGGTAAACAGTTTGGATTATCTCAACAAGAACTTGCAATGGCTAAGAGAGCAGCAAAACAACAAGAAGCTGCTGATAAATTTAATAGAGCTATTGCTGGTAGCGAATTACAAGGTAATAAATTGGATAGATTCCAAAACATTTATAAGGGCGGTTTAGGAGCTTTGGGACGAAAAGCAAATCCAAGTATGCCTCCTCCTGGAACATCCGCAAATGGAATGGTTCTTGTTAATGGGGAATGGAAATTCCCTGTATTGGGAGGTTAATTATGGCAATAAATAGAATTGCTGGGACTACAAAAGTAAATAAAGGCGGAGGTGGTATTGGATCACTTCTTGGTAAGGTTATTGGTGGTATTGCCGGAACTTTTGTTGGACAACCCATGGCTGGTGCCGCTGTTGGTGGCGCTATTGGTGGTGGTATTGGAAGTACGGTAAATAAGCCAAAACAAACTCAAATGGGAATTGGTGAACAAACACTTCCACAAGATCCAATTAACAAACCATCGAGTGCTATTGATAGATTGAATCAAGTTTTTGATATTGGCTCAACTGTATATGGAATGACTGGAAGTAGTCCTACTAACGTGCCTAAGGGTGGTGGCGGAACCATGGTTCCTAGTGCTAACTCAAGAGTAATGGGCGCACTCCAAAGAAGAGGATATTAAAATGGCTGAATACTATAGACCACAACAAGAAGAAGCCGGATTTGATAAGTTCCTACGTCGTTTAGGTGGTGGACTTCAAATAGCTAAGTCTGGTTACGATCTTTATAATGCACCATTGGAACGAAGAGCCAAGGAACAACAACAAGCACTTCAAGGTGCACAGTTAGCAAACATAGAAAAAGAAACTGCATTGATGCCTGAAAAATATAAACAATCACAAGAAGACCGCAAGCTTGACAACATGTACAAGCAATCAATGATAAATGAAAGACTTAGACAACCACAAAAAGAAGCAGACGATAGAGCATTTAGGAATCAAGAAAGACAAGATAAAATTGATCTTCAAACTTTAACTAAAAAAGATGCTGCACTTGAAAAACTAAAATCTCAAACTGTAGAAGTAGCAGAAAGAAAACGAAATATTGATGATAGTGTTGACGCGCTTGAAGCAATGATTAAAGAAAACGGCACTTTTGATTTTACTGGGGCTTATAACCAAAACTTAGATAGACTTGTTGAAGGTATTGCTACGGATATGGCCAAACTTTCTGATCCTTCTAGCGTTGCAAGACCTACAGAAGTTGAAGCGTGGAAGAAAAACTTAATACAATCTGGTTTGTTTCAAAGAAACGCAAATGCTTTAGACATATTAAAAACCTTTAAAGGAGAAGTTCAAAAAAGGGCTGACAATGCATATAAGGTTCGCGGATTAACCCCTCCAACAGCCGAAGGATCAGACAAAAACTTAAACACACTCATACAAGGTGGTGGTAAAATTAAAGTTAGCAACGGTAAAGAAACCGTTTTTATTGATAAGTCAGATTTGGCCGATGCCCAAAAAGATGGGTTTAAGGTGGTTCAATAATGGCTGATTGGAAAGCTAAAGCCATTCCGGCCCAAGAAGAAACAAAATCTGATTGGAAGTCAAGAGCGGTTCCAGAAGATTATTACAATCCAGTAGAGAAGGCTGGCATGGCTGGTTTACAGGCTTTGTTATCTGTTCCAGGCGTTACCCCTGCACTTGAAGGCTATGATAAGTACGTTGCTTCACCTATTAGACGTACTATTCAAGAGGGGCCGGTAGAGGCTGTTAAAAAGATAGGCGAAAAGGCTCCTGGCTTTAAAGAAACATTAAAAGAAGCCGGAGTGTCAGACGTTCCATTGAGTGAAAAGATTCCATCATTGTTTTCTAGTAATCCAGAAGAGTATAAGAAGCCACTAACATTTAAAAAAGGTGGTTTACTAGATCCATCCCTGGCCGGAGTTCTTGGACTAACTGCCGATGTGTTAACGGATCCATTGACTTACGTGGGATTGGGAACAGCAGAAAAGGGAATTCAAAAAGTTGGTGAGGCCGCACTACAGGGGACCAAAACCGCCACTAAAGCTACTGCCGAAAAGGCGTTAGAAATTGGTGCTAAAGCCGTTCCAGAATCTGTTAGCGCTGTTGCTACCGGAGTTAAAGAAGGCACGAAAGAAGCTTTAGGGAATCTTACTGGCGCATTTAAAACCAGTGTTGATCCTTACGCTACAAAAGCCGCAGAGATAGCTCAAAAAGTTGGTTTAAATCCTGCTGAAGTTATTAATCCAAATATTGAGTTTGGTTCTAAAAGTACAGCAGCGAAGAACTATAGATCATTAATGCAATCGCCTGGCGGTGATTCAATGATTCAAAAATTTGAAGCTGGTAAACAAAAAATAAGTGATGCTGTTAATAATCAAGTGGCAAACATTGCAAAAACTACAGAGTTTCCAAAAGATGCCGAAATGGCTGGTAGACTTCTAAAAGACAGTTATGACAACGCAGTTAATGAATTCTTTAATCAAAGAGATGTTACATTTAAAACCGTACAAAAGATGTTACCAGAATTAAATCAAGTTGGTTTAACTGAAAAACAATTTCAAGCTGTAAATGCAAAACTAACAAGTATTAGACGTGCTGGTAATGGCTTAATGAATATGGGTGGAACTTCTGAGTTACAAGGTCAAGGTAAAATATTGACTAGCATCGCAGATAACATGCAAGCCAATCTTAGCAAGAAAAGCTTTAACCAAATATTAAGAGACGCTCAATCAATTGGGAATACCGCGTATGGCACCCCAAACCTAGCCCCACAGGTTAAACGTGCTTATAAGGAATTGTATACTACTTTAAGTGAAGGGCTAGTCGGCACTGTTGATGAAATAGGCCGTGGACCTGGCAGACCTGGTGTCAATCAAATTGCTGAATCGTTGAAAGCAAACAATGCCGCATTTCATGAGTTCTTTAACAAACAAAAATTTATAGATGAAATTCTAAAGAACGAACGAAGCGGTGGTGAAAGACTTACGCAAGCTTTTCTTAACGGTGATACCAAATTAATGGATGATCTTTTTAGTGTTGTTAAAGACGATGCTGTTAAAAAACAACTAGCTGGTTATCTTGTAGATAATGCATTAAGAGATAAAAACGGTTTAATTCAATTCGGAGCCTCAAGAACTGCACTAAAGAACAGTGACAGACTTCAAAGAACATTGAAGCGTTTAGTTTCTCCAGAAGAACTAAAACAACTCGATGACGTTTTAGAACTTGGCGAGAAATACGGAATAGATTTAATCAATCCTTCTGGTACTAGCGAAAACACATTATATCAAAATTTAAAACAGTCTTTAATGGAAAGACCTATTAGAAAAGGACATCAAGCTTATCTTGAGAGTTCGGCAAGAGCAGGAAAGCCTATTACGGCAGAACTTGGACAACCAGCGCCTTTACTGCAATTAGTTCAAGGCGGTGCCCCAAGTGTTCCACAAGTTCAAAATCCATCTTTAATGGAGTTCTTAAATAAGATTAAAAACAAAACGCCTATCGGAGTTTACCGAAAAGGCATTGAAAGCGGAGGACAACAATAATGGCTTTTATAACGGTGACAAATTCGTTCGTTAACTCGACGGCAGCAGACGCATCTCAAGTTAACACTAACTTTAGCGATATTATAAACGGTACTAGTGATGGTACTAAAGATTTTTCTATTAGTGCGCTTACTGTCGGTGGAGCGTTTACATTGAGTGGAACATTCTCTTCTAATTTCACTCCCACTGCAAACACCACATATAACATTGGAACAGCTACAAGTGGTTTACAGTATTTATATTTGGGAGGAACTTCTACGTTTACAGCTAGACTTGCGGCAGCAACATTGGCAGCTTCTAGAAATTATACAGTCCCAGAAATAGGCGCTGACGCTTCTTTTGTTATGAGCCAAGGTGTTAGTACAATTACCAATGGAACCACCACGCTAACAACTGCATCAAAAGTTATTCTTTGTAATAGTACTTCTGGTGTAATTACTGTTAATTTACCCGCAGCGTCCACAATGAGCGGGCAGACTTTAACCATAAAAAAAACAAGTTCAGATACAAATGCAGTTACTATAGACGCCGATGGATCAGAGACTATTGATGGTGCCTTAACAGAAAAAGTATATGGGCAATATGGAATTATGCATCTTATTTGTGATGGTTCTAATTGGCATATTTTACACGTTTATGATTTAGTTTCATTCACTCCAACTTTAACAGTAGACGTTGGAGGCGGTTCAACAAGCTCTGTGGCTGGAACATGGTCAAGAAACGGTAGAATTAAAACTGTAGTCGTTTCAGCTGACTATACTGGTATGAGCGGAGTTGTTCAAATCTCATTTGCAAAATCATCGCTTCCAGACGGTGGCCCTTCCACTGTGTTACAAGGTTCTGGCAGTGTTAGAAGATCTAATTCTAGTGGTATTGGCGGAACATTTGGCTTTTTCTCAACTAATTGTCAGATAGTTGTAGGGGCGACTGAAATTGGCGGAGCAGGGGCTTTTATTGCCACAATGGATTATTATGCATAATGATTATAAGACGGTCTGATAACAACTCCTACAGGCAGGCAAGCCAACATTTTAAGTACAAAGAGTTTTTCTGTAAGTGTTCTATCTGCGATAAACAACTAATCGATGAAGAGTTAATACATCGAATAGAATTAATCCGATGTGAAGTTAATAAACCTATTACTATCACTTCGGCCTACAGGTGTGAGTTGCACAATAAGAACGTACAGGGAAAAGAGAACTCCCAACATCTTTACGGAAAGGCTGCTGATATCTTTGTAACTGGAATGAAGGGCTGGGAACTAGCTAAAATAGCTATTAAATGCGGTATAGAAGACTTGGGCGTTGCGCAGTACTGGTTACATATAGGAATTCGACACGACAAGCCTAGACTTTGGGTTTATCCACCTTTACGCTTAGATCCTGTAAAAGAAAAACTCAAAGAGGAAATAAAAACATGGAATTTGTAGAATCATTGAAACCATTTTTAGAATTACTAATCGGTAGCCAAGGTAAGGCGGCTCAATTCACTGCTATTTTGTTAGGAGTTCAATCTGTGAACAAACTATTACAAGTTGTACTACCTGCTATTAAATCTATTGTAGCTGCTACACCTACGGATCGTGATGACCTAGCCATTGCTAAATTAGAAGGTTCTAAACCAGTTAAATATGCTAAATGGTTCGTAGACTTCTTATTTCGTATCAAGCTCAAATAACTGACGTAATATAATCGCAAAAGGGGCGTAGAATAGCTGTATGGCTTGGCTATCTGCGCTCTTAGAATTTTTTCGATTAGCTTATGATGTCCTCCTTTACCTTCAAAAGAACACCTCCTTACAAAATCAAAGACAACTAAGAGAACAGATAGCCGCCTTAAAGGGGGCCAAAGATGAACAAACCCGCGTTCGTGCTGCTCGTAATATTGCTTCTACTATTAGAAAGCTGTAGTGCTCTCAATCGCAAATACAACCTTGATGTAGATGTTTGTGTGTTTAAAGATGAGATCGGTATGTTCTATTGCCCAGTTAAAGATGCCACAATAGCGCAGGACACGGCTAAGAATGATTTTGTGATACTTTCCATTGATGATTTAAATGAGATGATAGAGGCGCTTACAGAGGCAAAAAAATAGGATTTGACAAGAACGGTACATATCTTTATGTGTATCCAATGCCAAAAGCAAAACCATTACTAATAAACAATATTTTAACTCGCAGAAGAACACTAAAGGAATATGTAATTTGGAAGGGAATACGTGCTAGATGCAATGGCGTAAACCATATTGGAAGAAAAGCCTATGGTGGTAGAGGTATTAAAATTTGTAAAAGATGGGACGATTTTGAGAGCTTCTACACAGACATGGGGCCAAGACCGACGGATCAACACTCTATTGATAGAATAGATGTTAATGGAAATTATGAGCCAAATAACTGTAGATGGGCGACAAAGAAAGAACAAAGTAATAACACTCGTTTAATTAGAAAGGTTAAAGCGTTTGGAAGATATATGCCACTAAAAGAGTGGTGCAAATTGTTTAACATTAATTACGTTACCATTAAAAATAGGGTCAATTCTTATGGATGGCCTTTGGAACAAGCACTAGCCGTACCATCATTTAGAAACTACGAACACAAGACATTAACGAAAAATCATAATATTTTATTGGACGTAATTATCAAAAAACACGTTGAGTTGGTTTTTGGAGAGTGGAACGACAACTGGGAACCTGCAACAAAAGACACTAGTGACTTATGGGTTAAGTGGAACAAAAAAAGGAAATCGTCCAGAATCAAGAACAACCCCAACCCCTAAACTTACTTTGTTGCGAGCATGTTTTGCATAGGCAAAGCAATACTGCTCATCATCAATAAGACATCCCACGTTCATTCCCCACAAATCTTGCGTCTTTGTGTTTATGTATTGCACACCAGCTGAACTATGTGAGTGTCCGTGAGCGACAGATATTCCATAGGCTAGCGCGTGTGATCTCGCGGCATTTATTCCGCTAAACTCTTCTCCATGACAAACCATGAAGGGCTTTTTTACATTTGGGACAAAACACTCTTCAACGTCCCAACCACTTGGATATCGAAACAACTCTTTATAACTTCTTAAAACTTGTGTTGGCAGTTCTCCCCCAGCAGCTTTCCTATAATATCTACTCGCATGATTACTATGGCACATGTGTAATAGAGGAAAAGCCTTGGCCCATTCTTTTATTATTTTTCTGGCTAACTCTAATTCTTGATTTGGCGTGTGTGGAAAGTCAGACCCTTTGGGGTAAGCACCTAAGAAAAAATTATCTTCAAAGTCCCCTACTGAAAAAATATTTTCCTCTGGTATCTGATAAAGTTCTTGCACATTTTTACAGAAATCTAAGGCTTTGTGGTGATGGTAGGGCGCGTGCAAATCACTGATTATTAAATAATTTTGTTTCTTGGAAGTGCTGTTGAAGACCTTGATGCTTGGCTTTTTAAAGATAGGCGTCATTAATTTTATGGTAACATAATCGTAACTAATTGAATGGCCGTGTCTGTCAAAAATACATTTTAAAAAAATTATGTATACTAAATATATGATAGGCAAAGAAGTAAGATGCACATTTTGGGATCATTCTAGCAGCTCCAAGGCACAATCTGGGGCTATACTTTGTTGTGTCCGTGGAAAGATTTCCGCAGAAAACAAAATAGCTTATGAGATTATGAGTTGGGAGGCCCTGCATACGGAGCCCGGCACTGCTGATTATAATAGCGAAGTATTTACAATCCTAAAAAGCACAATAACAGAATTAGTAGTTTTTGGGCGTGGAAAGAAAATAAAAGTAAAATGAGATTTCTAGTTCTTTTTTTTTCATTAAGTTGTTTCGCAAGTGAACCCATAAACGTAGTTCAATTTGGGGACTCTCTAGGGGCGTCTGTCTTCGCTGGAACCGCAGGAATTAAAAATGTTGACTATATAGATCGCCAAGGTGGTTTTTTCCGTAAACTTTTATTATGGGCCGTGGAAAATAGGGAGTACAACTATGGAACTGGTTCACAAGATTATTCTGTTATTTCTCGTCTTGAACATCTTGGCTTTACTGTTAATGCTTTTAATGCTTCGGTTAGTGGTGGAACCATTAATACGGTTGCTACTAAAGAACTTTTTGCCGCGGAAGAGTGGAGAAAAGGAAGACAAATAAACCTATCAATAATACTCATTTCAGCTAACGATGTTTGCCACAACATACCTACCGATCTCAATAACTTTGCAGATGACTATAGACGTGTTGCTGATTATATGAAAAACGCAAATACTAAAATCTTTCTGCCTTTACCAGATATTACAAAAATATATGAATTTAAAGACAAACGGTCGGCTTTTGGTATTAAGTGCAAGTCTATATGGAAAATAACTAAGAGCTGTGAGAATGTAATGGGGGGTAAAAATTTGGATCTAGTGCGCCAACGTATTACTGAGTTCAACGCTATTATAAAACAAGAGAGCGATAGAGTTGGTGGGATTTATGTTGATAGCTTGGAAACTGCGAAAATAGAATCTAAACACATTTCTAAAACAGATTGCTTCCATCTTGGACAAGAGGGTCATAAAATGCTTTCAGATTTAGTTTGGGAAAAGATTGAGGTGAAGTAATGAGTGGAAACTACCAAGAACAGATCTTGCTTAAGTTGAGCGAGCACAGTGTATTGTTGGCGCAAATCTCTGAACGCATCTCTGGGCTTAGAGAGGATGACGACACCCACATGAAAAACGTAGAGAAGCTTGAAGATCGTGTAAAATTTCTAGAACGAATTACATTTGTTGGATTTATAATTATAGTAATTATGGCCGTAAAGTTAGGACTTGGTTATTTGTTAAACGCTGGCCATTAAAGTAACTCCTCATCCATCATAAACTCATTAAGCTTCTCTCTTAGTGCTTCAAGTGTAATTGAATCTTTGTCGTGATACTTAGTTTGTGTTCTAATGTAGCTATACAGCTCATCGATAACTGATTTATACTTCCATCCGTTCTGTGCAGTTTCAAACTCTTCTCTATCTTCTGGTAAATCAAATTCTAATATGCCTTTCATAACTCACCCAATATTTCACAATGGTCTAAATGTTTTTGACTTATCATAAAAGGCATTTCATCCTCACCAGTATACATAACATAGAAACGTTCTTCTCGTTCCATCCTTAAAACAATCCGATATTCACCAAATCTGTTTTTCTCTTCATGCTCCACAAACTCAATCTCTTGAATTATTGCTAACTCACCATTAGATCCCAATAATACTTGTTTCATAAGCTCTCCTATTAAACACTCAGTGAGATAGTAGCAATGGCCCCTCGAATTTTACGAGGCAGTTATCAGGCGCGAGGAATTACACCTCTTTGCCAATGTACTATCTCATTCAGGGTTTAATCTCCTCAAATTCTTTAATGGCTTCACAAGCAAAACAAGTTACATAGCCTTTTGGATTTGTTGCATGATGACAATAACAGGCCTTATCCAACGCCTCTTTCAACGTCTCAGTTTTTTGTAATAGCGCTAGATAGCAAGCTGCTAGGTTAATCCACCCAGTGCCAGCCTCAGAGCCAACTATGTTATTAGAAAGCTCACGAGCCGCTTCAAAATCTAGTTTAGTGTTGGTCATTTGTTTGTCCAAAAGAACTCACAGTTTTCCACTAAGTCTATTTCTTCAATAAGTAAACTAATGTCTTCTTGGACTAAGTTTTTAAAGTATTGAGAGCGTTCCTCAGGTGTTTCACCGCATTCTAGAAACGCATCCTCGTCTTCTATCCACAAATCTGACAATGTAAAATCTTTATTTCCTATCCTACAAATTAAACTCATCTCATTCCCCCATTTTCTTTTTGATTTGCTCTATGGCTAATTTTTCTAATCTCAACACAACGTCATTTGATGTGTGGCCGTCCCATTCTGGCCCACCTTGTTTTATTTTATCTTTGAATAATGGTAAGTATTTTTCTTGCATGTGATAAGTGATTTGCCCTGACTCCGTTTCCATACCCAACAACGGCCATCCTTCATAATGTGGTCGCCAAAAACATTTGTCTGGGAATGTTAAACAAAGATTAATCCATAATAAAACTCGATGTTCATACAATTCTTTGAACGTATGATATCCGTCCGACGTATCTTGATTTATCTCAGGAATCACACACTGCTTTGATCGCTCTTGTTTGATTGCGGCTGATATTAAATCTACAAGCCTGTTATATGCACTTAATGCGACGGAGTTTGTGGTTGACAGCTCGTAAACGATCTCCTTGGCTATTTCTTCCGCGCTCTTTGTTTCTTCGGTCATTTCAAATCTCCATTCGGGAAAAGCTTTTGCTTGAGCCAAGCTTCAAATTGTTTTTCTGTGTTGTTCATTTGTAATCCTTGGCACACCAGTTAAGAAATTCATAAAACAAAACCACAATAGCACCTGCTATAAAATACTCCACGTTCATTTTACAAATCTCCCACCATAACTTTCTGTGGCTGTAGTAATTCCATAAGAGTTTTCTATTGAGTGATGGTATTTCTCATAAATAGAAATACAATAATCCAAATTAAGCCACATAATACCACCCTTACAGTTTTTATATATATTGTCCTCTTTGTCATAAAAAAGAGGTTTAAATTTAACCCATTTCTGTACCGAAGGAATGTCTTCAAAATTAATATATTCGTAGTCACTCATTTCAGCTCCCATCCACTAGGTTTAATCTCCGCGCCGCAGTGTTTGCATCTTGTTTCACAATGCATTGTGATTGGCCCTGTTATATAACAACTTGGCTCATGATTCTCGCACATCGGCGGTGCTAGTTTAGCCAAAACGTCTTTCGGTATGTTGGCTTCGAGCCAGCCCTGTAGGAATATGTGCCACATATGTGGGGTTTTATTATACAATTCATAAAAATCAGGCCAATTTCTACGCATAGTTCACCACAATCCCTTTATTCTTTTTTTACCGGTATTTCTGACAGCGTTTATTCTACCAGCTACATCTCTTCCACGTTGTTCTACACCGTTAAACATCATTAGCCCTGAAATCGCGCTACTACATAAATGAATGTCGTATTTCTTATTCGTTTCTCGAGCTATTTCAGCTATGGTATGTTTCTCATCTAGGTATAACTTTTTAACAAATTCTATGATGTCTTTATTCTCAGAAGTTCTTACAATCTTGTTATAGTAGTGATGTGATTTATCGATCATGCTTCTGGCCTCTCAATGATTTGATTATGAACTACAATCTTTTCGATAAGGTTGGTTCGTTCCATATTCATATCTGCCCACATTTGATCTAGGTCAACTAAGTTAGGGTTAACCATTACGTAATGCGGTTTTAAAATCCATTCAGCTATTTTAATAAACACTCGGGCTATCAAAACTCTCATCGTCATCATTTAAATCCTCCTGATCTGTTAGTGGAACGTCTAATATTTCTTCTTCATAGGGATCAATGCGAGACGGCCACTCCCCACGACTTACACATTGATTATATTCTTTAGCAAGCTGTTTTAACTCTTCCCATACTCCAAGTTTTCTCTCTACAGGAAGTCTTTGAACAATTAGGTCATACGGTGGTAGATTTTGAACCCACGCGAATCTAAAATAGGCTTCATTCATTCCAAAAATGTGACAAGCGGCTCTATGATACAAGCACTCCTGTATATCTAAGCCGTGATCTTTTATTAGATATTGTCTTTTCCTTTTGGACAAGGTTCTAGTGCTTTTCCAATCCCAAACTATAGGTATTTCTTCGATCATGCCTACAGCATCAAAACGTACTTTGCATTTAACCCCTAGCTCTTCGTCATACCAAACGTAGGTCATTTCTTTTTGTAGAAACGGTAGAGTCGGGCCGATGATAGGATGACTTAATATTGAACTAGCCATTTCGTTAACATGTACCCAGTCCTCATGTTTTATAATCTTTTTATCGGAGTTCGCGTTTTTAAAGGCGATGCCTTCTTTTCTGCCGAAATGCATACCTTCAGGTGCCAACACATAATCCCTGTTAAACGCACTAGGATCGCTTATAAACTCATGGATCGCAGTGCCTAAGCTCATTGCTTTAGACTCTTTCGCTTCGTTATAAAAACGATACTTACGAGGGCTAATACGCAAAGCATTGAATGAACTCCTAGAAAGAGCATCAATGTCGAGATATTCTTCATGTGTGCACTTTATCATTTGATTCCCAGCCAAGCTTTAATTTCTTTTAGCTGATCTTTAGACATGTTGTTTTTATCTTTGGTAGTAATAATCCCCATATCTTTGTAGAGGTTCTTTAGTTCGTGATCTTTGCCTTGATCTTTAGCTGTGAAGTATAAGAATCCTAGTTGTTTTTGACTAACTACATTCCATTCTTGATTCGTGCTAGGCGTGTTTCCATTTGTTCTAGGAACGACAGTTTGTGGAGCTGTTGGCTGTCTGTTCGGTGTGGGAGGTGTCCCACTGTCTTTCGCTCCAACAAAAACTGCCTTTGCTTCGCTTTCAGCACTTCTTCTGGCAAATTGACTACTAATGAATTTTTCGATTTGGTTGATTTTTTCTTGTGCATTGTTATCTGGAACCTCCACTTCAATTGTATATCCTAATTGCGTAGAATTATAATCTTTAGATATTTTTCTAGATTCAGTTACTATGATTTTCATTTCTTATATCCTCTTTTCTGTTTATACGTTTCAATTACGGGGTGGAGCTCTCCATTGGCTCTAGCTTCATAAATTAGCCAGAGATCGGTTTCCGTAATTCCTAAGCAATTCATTGCCCACTGGAAAGCCCCACTGTTCGTTTTACCTTCATCGATCATAGAACAAAGCCCCTCTATGGAAGAGGGTATTCCTAGTTTAATCCCCTTGCTTGGTTCTCGATCTACAATGCTCTTTGGCATTACTGAAGGCTTCTTATATTTAGATTCATTACGTTTGATTTCATCACTTACTTTTTTAACATCAAATCTAGTAGGGAATGTTTTACACACTTCGGGGAGTCTACGACATACTATTTCTATTTGTTCCATGTT
>CXWK01092599.1_pt3 | contig 20348 bp, 18 predicted proteins | sample 590851 | NCBI WGS metagenome assembly CXWK01 (sample SAMEA3498364, study PRJEB10139) | wastewater metagenome | biome: wastewater treatment plant; material: activated sludge | place: Denmark | collected 2014-08-01 | reverse complement strand
ATGGTTGTCGACCAGCAGGTCGATCACTTGCTGCAGGCGCTGGCGCCGGGTGTCGGCGCTGACACTGCCGGCGCTGGCGAAGACCTCTTTCTGGCGCGTCAGCAGGCTGGAAAGGTCTTGGTCGCAAGACATCGTTGAACTCATTGTTATCCCCTTGCAGGTTGGCTCGATGGCCGTTGAGCGCCCGATGCGCCTGGCGCCACCCTAGCCGCGCAGACCGCTGCGCCGCCTCGTCCGATCGGACGAGGCCCTGCATTAGTGTTAGTCCGTTGAGACGATGTTGAACGCCTGCAAACGCCCAATACTGGCCATACGAAAACCTCCACTCCATGAGGCCAGTCATGGCAATGCAAAATATCAGCTTCGATCCCCAGGCCTTCCGTGCCGCACTCGGCACGTTCACCACCGGGGTCACGATCATCACCACCCAGACCGAAGACGGCTCGCCCGTGGGCATCACCGCCAACAGCTTCAACTCGGTGTCGCTCAACCCGCCGCTGGTGCTCTGGAGCTTGTCCAAGCAAGCGCGCAGCCTGCCGATCTTCAGCAGCGGCAAGCATTGGAACGTGCACGTGCTGTCCACGGAGCAAGAAAACCTCTCGGGACGTTTCGCCACCCAGGGCGAAGACAAGTTCGCCGAGATCGAACTGGACAACGGCATCAGCGAGGCGCCATTGCTGCAAGATTGCACCGCGCGTTTCCAGTGCCGCACGGCGTTCCAGTACGAAGGCGGAGACCATGTGATTTTCGTCGGCGAAGTGCTCGCCTTCGATCACAGTGATCGCGCCCCGCTGGCGTTCCAGAGCGGCCAATATGCCCTGGCCACGCGCAAGCCCCGTAGTGAGCTGCGCCTGGCAACCACGCCGCCACCGCCCGAGTGCAGCTACACCGAGGATTTGCTCGGCTACTTGCTGGGGCGCGGGCATTACCAGACACTCAATGCCCTGCGGCAACTGCTGAACAGTCAGCAGCTGGACGAACAATCGTTCTTCGTGCTGTCGATCTTGTGTATTCGCGACGATATGACGCTGGAGGAAATCAACACCTTCGTGACCTACACCGGTCGCGAAGTGACCCTGGCCAGCATGCGGTTTCTCGAGCGCCAGCGCCTGGTGGCCTTCGAGGGTCCGGCGCAATCGCCACGTTTTGTCCTCACGGCCCAAGGCCGAGAAGTGTCCCTGCATCAGCTGGCGCTGGCCAAGGCCGTGGAAGAGGATCTGTCGGCCAAGCTCGGCGCCGCCGATGCGCAAGCCTTGAAAGTCTTGCTCAAGCGCCTGATCGTCGTGAGCGACCCTGGCTTGCCTGATCTGTGGGCACCGCGATGACCGCTCGCGAGGGGACGCTGCCTGCGGCCACGGTCGGTTGGAGTAGCCATGGCCTGCTGTTGCTGCTGGCCTTGGTGTTCGCCGACAACTTCGTCGGGCGACAGATACTCGCAGTCATGGTCGAACCGATCAAAGCCGAATTCGGCGTCGGCGATACTGCCATCGGCCTGATCTCGGGCCTGGCGTTCGCGGCGGTCTATGCACTCATGGGCCTGCCGGCCGGGCGGCTGGTGGATCGCATGCCGCGTATCCGCCTGCTGGCCATGTCTTGCCTGCTGTGGGCGGTGGCAACCATGGCCTGCGGGTGGGCGGGCAGTTTCCTGGCGCTGGGCATTGCGCGAATGCTGGTTGCCGTCAGCGAATCGCCGACCACGTCGGCGTCGCTGTCGCTGATCGCCGACCTGTATCCGACGCACCGACGCTCATTCGCCATCAGTTGTTTTACCGCCGCACCCACATTTTCCTCGATCATCGGCTTGAGCATCGGCGCCTGGGTGGTCGAGCACTATGGCTGGCGCAGTGCGTTCATTGAGTTGGGGATGCCGGCCCTGGTGTTCTGTACGATCCTGGCCTTCGTCGTGCGCGAACCGCAGCGTGGCCGCTGGGACCTTACGCCACACGCCCACACAGCGCCGGCGCTGCTTGGCATGGGTGCCGAAGCCCGCAAGCTCTGGGCATTGCCGGCCTACCGCTGCCTGATCCTCGCTGGCGGACTGACCACGCTCAGTTCCTATGCGATTGCGATGTGGAACACCAGTTTCCTGGTGCGCTCCCACGGTTTGTCACTGCAACACGCCGGCTTATTGGCGGGCGTGATCTGCGGTACGTCGGCCGGATTCGGTGGCCTGCTCAGTGGTTGGTTGAGTGACCGCCTGTGCCGCCGCGATCCACACTGGCAGGTGTCCATTCCGGTAGTGGGCCATATTGCGGCGACCTGTGCGCTGGTCCCCTATCTGCTGTGGTCCGACTCCGTGCTGGTGCGCCTGGGTGATGTGCCGGTTCCAGGCGCCATGCTCTGGTGTGCGCTCTATGCCTTCTTTTCCGTGTGGTGGGTCGCGCCTTCCTACAACCTCGTCACGCAGCTGGTGCCCGCCGGAAGACGCGGAACTGCAATGGCGCTGCAAACCATCGTCAGCACGCTGCTGGGGATCGGCGTCGGGCCATTGTTGACCGGTTTGTGCAGCGACCTGTTGTTACCGCTGTTCGGCCACGAGTCATTGCGGTATGCGTTGCTGCTGGTGAATCTGCCGGTGATTTGCGCGGTGTTGCTGTTGATGCGCACGGCACACCATGCTGGCAGAACGGGCTACCGCCACGGGGGATAGGTTTGCTCAAGGCCACGCTTTAATTGTCCAGTCGACGGAGCTCCAATGCCAACCAACAGCGCATCAGCCAATCCCGTACACAGCGCCCGCGATCGACTGCTCGACGCGGCACTCGAACTCTTCGCCACACACGGCTACCAGGCTATAGGCTTGCGGGACTTGGCGAGCTACCTGGGGCTGCAGGCCGGATCCCTCTACCATCACATCGAAAACAAACAGGCCCTGTTGTTCGAGCTGATCGAGTCGGCCTTGTCGGACTTGCTGCTGGACACGCAGCGGCGAATGAAAGGCGCACGAAGCGCTCGCGGGCGTCTTCAGTCGTTCATTCAAGCCTTCGTCGCCTTCAACTTCAACGAAAAATACAAACTGACCCTGGTCAGCCGCGAGTTCACGAATCTGACTGAAGAACAGAAGCAACAGGTTATCCAGCTGAGAAACGAATACGCCGCTGTTTTAAACGCCATCATCACTGACTCGTACGGCGAGAAAGGCGCAGCCGCTCGCGACCTCTGCCCCACCACCAGTGCAGTCATTGCCATGCTGTTCGGCCAGTCACAGTGGTACACCCTCGAGACAACCGAAGCACAATTGATAAAAACACTCACCGACGTTGTCACATGCATTATCGCGAACAGGCAGAAGACCAACGCAAGTACGACGCGGTCAATTTCCCGGAGCGCTGTCAATTTTCCCCACCCTCCCCGTGATTCGCTTTATCCTTGATGCAAATCCGATGAAAAGCCATGAATCCTGCATACGGCTGCTGACTGTTCCCCATGCGCAAACTTTTGTACCTGACTGTCTCCATGGCGTTGATCGCCGCTCTAACGACCTACGCCATGTGGGCCGCGGATCGCCCGACGGGCCTCTACCTCTCTGACCTGCGAATCGATGTCGCCGTCGACCAGGGCATGCCCGCTGACCGCGGCAATTTGCTGGGCATCCAGCCCGAGCTGTTTCCCACCGACTACCAAAGCCCCGAGCGCTTGCACCGCAAACTCGCCGCCTACTTGCAGACGGCCCGGGATCAGGGGCTGCTGAATGAAAAAACCATCGTCGTATTGCCGGAGCATGTGGGCACTTGGTTGATGGTCAGCGGCGAAAAAGACGAGTTGTACCAGGCCACCACTTTCAAGGAGGCCATGAACTGGCTGGCCGTGAGCAATCCTTTGAAGTTCGTCCGCGCACTGATTGGCGCCGAAGGCGACAGCCGCATTGAGGACGCGCACCTGCGCATGAAAGCCAAAGGCATGGCCAAGGATTACCAGGCGTTGTTTGGCGGGCTGGCTAAAGAATTTCACGTCACCCTGGTGGCAGGCTCCATCGTGCTGCCCGAGCCCAGTGTCATCGACGGCACGCTGAAAATAGGCCGCGGTGCGTTGTTCAACAGTAGCGTAGTGTTTGGCCGCGATGGCCTGCCAATCGGGCAACCCCAGCGCCAGATGCATCCGGTTTTCGAGCAGCAGGACGCGATCAAGGCCAACGGCGAACACACGCTCAATGTCGTCGACACCCCCGCCGGGCGCCTGGGCGTGCTGATCGGCAGCGACAGCTGGTACCCCGACAACTACCGCAAACTCGACACGCAGCAGGCACAGTTGGTCGCAGTCCCGGCGTTTGTTGCTGGCCGCGGTAGCTGGGACCAGCCGTGGCGTGGCTACAAGGACTCATCGACACCCGGCACCGCCAGCCTCAAGGCCGGGGAGATCAGTGAAGGACAGGCCTGGCAGCGCCTGAACCTGAGTACTCAGGCACCCGCCAGCCGGGCAATCGCAGGCGTGAGCGTATTCCTGCGCGGACAGTTCTGGGATCAGGGCAGCGCCGGGCAGAGTTTCCTCAGCAGCAACGGCCAGCATTTCGTTGATGGCAAGGCCCGTGGCGCGCGCTTGTTGAACCTTTGGCTGTAGGCCATGAAACCCACCCCGATACGCCTGGGAGATCTGTCGGTGGGCTTTGTTCACAGCCTGGCCGACGCCGTGCGCAGCCACGGCACGGATCCGCAGCCACTGTTCGAGCAATATGGCCTTGATGCGGCCCGACTGAGTGAAGCCGGTGCCCGTCTCTCGATCCCGCGCTACATGCGCCTGGGCCACGCGGCCATCCAACTGACCGGCAACCCGGCACTCGGCTTGCAAATGGGCCAGCTCAGCCGCCTGAGCCAGGCCGGCCTTGCCGGCGTCACTGCCGCCCAGGCACCGACGGTGCGCGAGGCGGCGCGCTGCCTGATTCGATTCGAAGCCTTGTATGGCTCAAACTATCGCGGTCAATCAAGCTTCCACGAAGACGCTCAGGGTGCCTGGCTGCGCTTCTATTCCATCAGCCCCTACAACAGCTATAACCGCTTCGTGGTGGATTCGATCCTCTGCGGCTGGTTGCATCAGTTGTCCAGCGTCAGCCCTGCCCGGCTGCGTGCCGAACGTATCGACATCGAGTTCGAGGAGCCCGGCTACCGCGCTGCCTATGAGGTTCTGGGCGACTGCCCGATCCAGTTTGGCGCCGAGCACAATCAATTGCGCCTGAGCCTGGCCAGCCTTGCCCAGCGCAATCCCGAGCATTGCCCCAGCACCTGGCGACACCTGCTGCAACTGTGCGAGCGGGAACTGGAGCAATTGACCCGCACCCGCAGCCTGCGTGAACGCATCACACAGCTGCTGGGGCCATTGCTTAATGGCGGCCGGGAACCCGACCTGGAAGAAGTGGCAACACGCCTGAAACTGCCGGTGTGGACCTTGCGCCGCAAACTCTCTGAAGAAGGCACGCAATTTCGCGCGATTCTTAACGACACCCGTCGCGACCTGGCCATGACCTATATCCGCGACACTGAGTTGGCGTTCGGAGAAATCGCCTACCTGTTGGGCTTTGCCTCAGCCGAAGCCTTTCAACGCGCCTTCAAGCGCTGGACCGCCCAGACACCCGGCGAGTTTCGCCGCAGTCGCAGGGAAACAGTCGCAGGCAGCAAGCTTTAAAGCTCGGTTGCGTCTTCGGCGGGCTCAGGTGGGTCCAGTTCAAACGCCTGATACTCGAGCAGTTCTTCTTGATAGTCGTCCATTTTCGTATCCCCCACAGCTCATAAAAAAACGTCTGAATAAATGACCAGCGCCTTGAGCCTAAAGTGCCCGCGTGAAAGAAAAATGACGCGGACACGACACTTCGTCGCCTACAGATAAAACGTAGCAGGCGGTTGGGAATTTATCACAGGTTTTTTTTGCTGCAGGTCGCGGGACGACGACCTGTTTGACGCGGATCAATCTTTGTTATGGCGAGGGGCCCGGAGCATGAGCTGGCCGGGCCCCATCGCACCCATCACTGGCCGGTGATGGGCATGGCCTGGATCGGTTCCGAAGGTGGCGCCATGTCGCTCGGATTGGCCGGTGGCGTGATCACTTCTTCGGTGGCAGGCGCTGGCGCGGCAGTGGGGCTCGAGGTAATGGGTGCAGCCTCAGGTGGCGGCGCTACCGGCTCGGAAGCGGCCGGGGCAACTTCGGCGGCCTTGGCGGCCTCAGGCGCTGGTGCAGGCTGTGCTGCGGATTCCGGGGCCAATGGCGCTGGCGTGGCCTTGGGCTCGGGCACGCCCAGATCGGTTTTCGGCTTCTCGGGGATGTGCGCCGCTGCCTTCACTTCCTTGGGCAGGAACAGCTCCACCAGGGCGAAGAATCGCTCGTAGAACTTGGCTGAGGTGACGGTTTCGCTGGCAACCTTGACCATCGAGTCGTCGGAGGAGCCGATCGGCATCGATACCGAGCCCAGCACGCCAACACCGAGGCTTGCAGAGTTGTTGGTTTTCTTCAGCGCATACTTGTCCTGAAGGGCATTGGCGAACACGGTGGCATGGTGCGCCGAAGTGCCGTCTTCAGCGCAAACCACACTGAAACTGATCTCCATGTGGTTTTCACCGGTCTGCTGGAAGCTCTTGTGCCCACTGACCAGCTTGGGATCACTGCTGGTGATGATATAGCCCTGGCTCAGCAAGGCCCGACGAGCGGCTTCACAGGAGACCGAGTCGGTCACTGGATAGTTACGGGAAAACGTTCCGGAATCATCGAAGTTCTCATGCTCGTAGATGGCGGCTTTCTTCGACGAACAACCGGCAGCAGCAGCCAGCACCAAGGCCAGCCCGACAACCCGCATGGGAATTGATTTAAACATTGAACATCCTGAGAGAAACGGTTCGGGGCGTATTGTGCAACAGATCGATGCTTAGCGGCGCACCGATTGTGTCTTAAAACAGTTACAAAACTGTTGACCCGATGGTCGGGAGAAAATTGCCTGCGTTGCGCAATGCAGCCAAAAAAAACCCCGGCCTTGCGGCCGGGGTCTTCTTTTCATGCAAAAAGCTCGTGTCCAGATCAGAAACGCTTGATCTCGGCCTGGCTTTCCAGCTGCTTGCGGTAGGCCGCAAAGTCTTGCTGGCCAACGCGCGAAGCGAGGAAGCGACGGTATTGAGCCTTCTCTTCTTCAGTTGGCGTTGCGGCCTCATTCACGCCGTTCAGACGCACGATCATCAGGCTGCCATCAGGCAACGTGACACTGCTGAAGGTCGGCTTGTCCTTGGCGGCAGGCTTTGGCATGCGGAACAACGCTTGCAGCACAGTCGGGTCCAGCCCTTCCTGAGTGCGAGTCGCGGCTTCGGTTACCTTCCAGTTCTGACCCTCGATCGGGCCGTTTAATGGCGTCTTGCCATCGCGCAAGCTGGCAATCAGCTCATCAGCCTTGGTCTTGGCAGCAGCGCTGGCGTGCTCCCTGGCCAATTGCTCGCGGATCGGACCCTCGACCTTTTCCAATGGCAGTTGCGCAGGCTTCAGATGCTCCTTGGCGCGCAACACGATCACGGTTTCGGGGTCGAGTTCGATGGCGGTGCTGTTGGCACCCTCATCCAGTACTTCCGGGCTGAAGGCTGCGGTGACCACGGCACGGTTGGCCGTAATGCCTTCGCCACCTTCGCGGCCGAACGGCTTCGAGGTGTGAACGGTAAGCTTCAAGTCCTGCGCAGGCTGGGCCAGGTCGGACGCTTCGAACGAGGCGTCTTCCAGTTGCTTGGTCGCTTCAACGAAACGCTGCTCGACCTGCTGGGCCTTCAATTCACGGGTCAGCTTGTCTTTCAGGCTGGCGAACGTCGGCACTTCAGGCGCTTCCACACCCAACAGCTTGATCAGGTGGAAACCGAAATCGGTGCGAACCGGCTCGGAAACCTGATCCTTGGCCAACGAGTACAAGGCCTTCTCGAATGCCGGGTCGTAGACGCCAGGACCTGCAAAGCCCAGGTCGCCGCCATTGTTGGCGGAACCCGGGTCCTGGGAGAATTCCTTGGCCAGGGCCTCGAATTGCTCGCCCTTGTTCAGGCGGGCCTGGATCTCGTCGATTTTGGCCTTGGCTTGCGCTTCGGTCGTCTTGTCGTTCACTTCGATCAGAATGTGCGCGGCCCGGCGTTGTTCGGACAGGTTCGCAGTTTCTTTCTGATACGCCGCCTGCAGGTCTTCGTCCTTGACGCTGACCTGATCAAAGAAGGAAGCCTTCTTCAACTCCAGGTAATCGATGACCACCTGATCCGGGGTCATGAATTCCTTGGCGTGCTCGTCGTAGTAGGCCTTGACCTCTTCGTCGGTCAGCTTCACGGCCGTCGGGTCGACCTTGATGCTCAGGGAAGCGAAATCGCGGGTCTGTTTTTCCAGACGGGCAAAGGCCATGACCTGGGCGTCGGTGACGAAACCACTACCCGCCACACCGGCGCGCAGTTGTCCGATCAGCATTTCCTGAGCCAGCATCTGGCGGAATTGCATGCGGCTGTAGCCCAGTTGACGAATCACCTGGTCGAAACGCTCAGGGCTGAACTTGCCATCCACCTGGAATTCAGGCGTTTGCAGGATGACCTGGTCCAGCGCCGCCTCGGAGAAAGCGAATTTGGAATTTTCTGCGCCTTGCAACAGCAGCTTGCGGTCGATCAGGCCTTTGAGGGCCGATTCGCGCAGCATTTTTTCGTCGAGCAAGGAGGCGTCGAAATCCTTGCCCAGCTGTTGCATGAGTTGACGGCGTTGCATATCGACCGCCTGGCTCAGCTCGTTCTGGCTGATTTCTTCGCCGTTGACCTTCGCCGCCTCATTTTTGTGCGTCGTAGCCTGGAAGATGGCGTCGAAACCGGTCAAAGCCATCAGTGCAACGATGACCCCGATAATGGTCTTGGCAATCCAGCCTTGTGAATTGTCCCTGATATTTTGCAGCATGCGTCCCCCATAAACGGTTGAACTTCAAATTAGGCAACCGTGGAGCGTGGGTAGAATCCGGATAGAAGAAAGGCGCATCCGAGGATGCGCCTTCTCGTAACTGGCGGAGCGGACCGATGACTCGACCTTGCGAGCCTCGGTGTCTCGGACCGGCGACCTGCCGACTGGACTACCGCTCCGCTGCCAGGTCAGGCTTGACCCCGACCCGGATAGGCAAAAACCTGAATGGAACTTAGTTGACAGCTTCTTTCAGTGCTTTACCAGCTTTGAAGCCTGGTTTTTTGGCAGCTGCGATTTCCAGTGTCTTACCGGTCTGTGGGTTACGACCGATGCGAGCTGGACGATCAGTTACGGAGAAAGTACCGAAACCAACCAGAACCACGGAGTCGCCGGCCTTGAGAGCGCCAGTGACGGATTCGATTACAGCGTCCAGCGCACGGCCAGCAGCAGCTTTCGGGATATCAGCGGATGCAGCGATAGCATCAATCAGTTCCGACTTGTTCACTCTAAGTCCCCTTATATCTATTTGAGTATGATTCTAAGTTTTTTGGTGAAAGCAAAAACGAGTGCTGAATGGCCTACAGACACTTAAGAGCCGCTTTATAACAAGGGCTCTAAAAAGCTGTCAAGGAAGCCCCCCAGGCAAATACGTACTAATGCGTGCTAATTCTTTCCTTAGAATCCGACTCGCGTTTTTCATCCTTCGCGACTATCTCCGGAGCCACATCCGGCAAGGGCTCCGGGGCGTATTGCAGCGCAATTTGCAGGACCTCGTCAATCCATTTAACTGGTTTAATCTGAAGATCTTGCTTGATATTGTCCGGAATTTCCTTCAAATCGCGAACATTCTCTTCAGGAATGATCACCGTCTTGATTCCGCCACGATGCGCCGCCAGCAGTTTTTCCTTCAAGCCACCGATCGCCAATACCTGGCCACGCAGGGTAATTTCACCCGTCATGGCAACATCAGCGCGTACTGGAATGCCGGTCAGTGCCGACACCAACGCCGTGCACATGCCTACGCCTGCGCTCGGGCCGTCTTTGGGCGTCGCCCCTTCCGGCATGTGGATGTGCGTGTCGCGCTTCTCGTGGAAGTCCAGGGGGATCCCCAGGCTCTTGGCACGGCTGCGAACAACGGTCAGGGCTGCGGTGATCGATTCGACCATCACGTCACCCAGGGAACCGGTCTTGATCAGTTGGCCTTTGCCCGGAACGACAGCCGCTTCAATAGTCAGCAATTCGCCGCCCACCTGAGTCCACGCCAGGCCAGTGACCTGACCGATCTGGTCCTGCTGTTCTGCCAGGCCGTAGCGGAATTTGCGCACGCCCAGGAAGTGCTCGAGCATGTCCGCCGTCACTTTCACCGAGAAGCGTTTTTCCAGCGCATGCTCTTTCACGGCCTTGCGGCAGACCTTGGCAATCTGGCGCTCCAGGCCCCGTACACCGGCTTCGCGGGTGTAGTAGCGGATGATGTCGCGGATCGCTTCGGCGTCGAATTCCAGCTCGCCTTTCTTCAGGCCGTTGGCCGTGATCTGTTTCGGCGAGAGGTATTTGACGGCGATGTTGATCTTCTCGTCTTCCGTGTAACCGGGCAGGCGAATGACTTCCATCCGATCAAGCAGCGCGGGTGGAATGTTCATGGAGTTGGAGGTGCACAGGAACATCACATCTGACAGGTCGTAGTCGACTTCCAGATAGTGATCGTTGAAGTTGTGGTTCTGCTCGGGATCGAGCACTTCCAGCAACGCCGACGCTGGATCGCCACGCATGTCGCTGCCCATCTTGTCGATTTCATCGAGCAGGAACAGCGGGTTGCGCACACCCACTTTTGTCATCTTTTGAATCAATCTTCCTGGCATCGAACCGATATAAGTCCGGCGATGACCACGAATTTCCGCCTCGTCACGTACGCCGCCGAGGGCCATTCGCACGAATTTACGGTTGGTGGCGTGTGCAATGGACTCCGCCAGCGACGTTTTACCCACTCCAGGAGGACCCACCAGGCACAATACCGGACCACGGATCTTCTTCACGCGCTTCTGCACGGCGAGGTATTCGAGAATCCGTTCCTTCACCTCTTCGAGGCCGTAGTGATCGGCGTCGAGGATGTCTTCTGCGCGAGCCAGGTCAAGGCGCACCTTGCTCTGTGCCTTCCACGGCACCTGGACCAGCCAGTCGATATAGGAACGGACCACCGTCGCTTCGGCAGACATCGGCGACATTTGCTTGAGCTTGTTCAGCTCGGCGGTCGCCTTGGCGAGCGCGTCTTTTGGCAGTCCTGCGGCATCGATGCGCTTTTTCAGCTCTTCGACTTCGTTATGCCCTTCGTCGCTGTCACCGAGCTCTTTCTGAATGGCCTTCATCTGCTCATTCAGGTAGTACTCGCGCTGACTGCGCTCCATTTGTTTCTTGACGCGACCGCGAATGCGTTTTTCGACCTGCAGCAGGTCGATCTCGGCATCCAGCAAAGCCAGCACGTGCTCGACACGGGCCGACAAATCGATGATTTCGAGGATTTCCTGCTTCTGCTCGATTTTCAGCGCCATGTGCGCGGCCATGGTGTCGACCAGGCGGCCTGGCTCGTCGATGCTGTTGAGCGACGACAGGACCTCGGCAGGGACTTTCTTGCCCAATTGCACATATTGTTCGAACTGCGACAGCAGGCTGCGGACAAACACCTCCGACTCACGCTCTGGCGCATCGACCTCGTCGATCAACGAGACTTCGGCGCGGCAGTGGCCATCCACTTCGCTGAAGCGTTCCACGGCACCGCGTTGCTCGCCTTCGACCAGAACCTTGACCGTGCCGTCAGGCAGCTTGAGCAGCTGCAGGACGGTCGCAATCGTACCCACGCGATAAAGTGCGTCTTCACCGGGATCGTCGTCAGCAGGGTTTCTCTGGGCCAGCAGAAGGATCTGCTTGTCGCCCGTCATCGCTGCCTCGAGGGCTTCGATGGATTTCTCGCGCCCCACGAACAGCGGGATAACCATGTGCGGATAAACCACGACATCACGCAATGGCAGGAGAGGCAATTCGATGGTTGTCTTCATGATTTCGCCTCTACGGCGGCCATAAGGCCGGAAACAGATGGAAGTAAGCTTGAAACCAAGATGGGGGCTGCCTTCAAAAAAAACAAGCACAAAGACAGCGTTAAAACCTGGAAAAAACAAAGGGGCCCGAAGGCCCCTTCTTTGTACCGACTGCGCGACGCTTAGGCGTCTGGCGCGGCCTTGGCAGCAGGCTCACTGTTTTCGTAGATATACAGTGGCTTGGACTTGCCTTCTATGACGCTTTCGTCGATGACTACTTTACTCACCTCGGACTGCGAGGGGATTTCATACATGGTGTCGAGCAACACACCTTCGAGAATCGAACGCAGGCCACGGGCACCGGTCTTGCGTTCCAGTGCGCGTTTTGCGACCGATTTCAATGCGTCGGCCCGGAATTCCAGGTCCACGCCTTCCATCTCGAACAGCTTGGCGTATTGCTTGGTCAGCGCATTTTTCGGCTCGGTGAGGATCTGCATCAAGGCAGCTTCATCAAGCTCGTCCAGCGTAGCCAGGACCGGCAGGCGACCGACGAATTCCGGGATCAGACCGAACTTGACCAGATCGTCAGGCTCGACTTCACGCAGGGACTCTCCGACTTTCTTGCCTTCTTCCTTGCTGCGAACTTCCGCGTTGAAACCGATGCCGCCCTTGGTGGAACGGTTTTGAATAACCTTTTCCAGACCGGAGAACGCACCACCGCAGATGAACAGGATGTTACGGGTGTCGACCTGAAGGAATTCCTGCTGCGGGTGCTTGCGACCACCTTGAGGCGGAACGGAAGCCACCGTGCCTTCGATCAACTTGAGCAGGGCCTGCTGTACGCCTTCACCGGAAACGTCCCGGGTGATCGACGGGTTGTCAGACTTGCGCGAAATCTTGTCGATTTCGTCGATGTAGACAATGCCCATCTGGGCTTTTTCCACGTCGTAATCGCACTTCTGCAGCAGCTTCTGAATGATGTTCTCGACATCTTCACCCACATAACCCGCCTCGGTGAGGGTGGTTGCGTCGGCGATGGTGAACGGAACGTTCAGCAAGCGGGCCAGTGTTTCGGCAAGCAGGGTCTTACCCGAGCCTGTCGGGCCGATCAGCAAGATGTTGCTCTTGCCGAGTTCGACGTCGTCATTCTTCTTGTCACGCTGGTTCAGGCGCTTGTAGTGGTTGTACACCGCTACGGCCAGAACCTTTTTCGCACGCTCCTGACCAATCACGTATTGATCAAGGATGCCGCTGATTTCTTTAGGCGAAGGCAATTTATGCGCGCTGCTTTCGGCCTGGGCTTCCTGCACCTCCTCACGGATGATGTCATTGCACAGGTCGACGCACTCGTCGCAGATAAAGACCGAGGGGCCGGCAATCAATTTGCGCACTTCATGCTGGCTTTTGCCACAGAAGGAGCAATAGAGCAGCTTGCCGTTGTCCTCGCCGTTGCGGGTGTCAGTCATTCGTTCGATCCAAATCCGATAGGCTTGCAACACAAGATGAAGGCTATTGCGGGCTTTTTCAAGCCCGCCGGTGATCGGACTTGCCGACCAGCCTTGTTTTGAGCTGCTTATTTACGCGGGGCGCTGGTTGATCACTTCATCGATCAACCCGTACTCACGCGCGGCTTCTGCACTCATGAAGTTATCGCGGTTGGTATCGCGCTCGATTTCTTCAAGGGTGCGCCCGCTGTGCTTGGCCATCAGCGTGTTGAGACGCTCACGAATGAAAAGAATTTCCTTGGCGTGGATTTCGATGTCCGACGCCTGGCCCTGGAAACCGCCCAGAGGCTGGTGAATCATCACACGCGAGTTCGGCAGGCAGTAACGCTTGCCTTTGGCACCGGCCGTCAGCAGGAACGCACCCATGCTGCACGCTTGGCCGATACAGGTGGTCGACACGTTGGGCTTGATGAACTGCATGGTGTCATAGATCGACATGCCCGCCGTCACCGAACCACCCGGGGAGTTGATATAGAGATGGATGTCCTTGTCCGGGTTTTCCGCTTCAAGGAACAGCAGTTGCGCACAGATCAGGTTGGCCATGTAGTCCTCTACGGGGCCCACCAGAAAGATCACTCGCTCCTTGACGAGGCGCGAGTAGATGTCGTAGGCGCGCTCGCCACGAGCGGACTGCTCGACAACCATCGGGACCAGGCCGCCTGCGGCCTGGATATCAGAGTTCTGCTGAATATACGAATTACGGAACATGCTCTGCAGTCACTCCCAAATAGTTATGTCTTGAATACGCATAAGCCAGCTCGAGAGCTGGCTTATGGTGTGTGCTTCTTAGCGCAAAAATGATCAGTCGGCTTGTGGAGCTTCTACCGGCTTGACCGCTTCTTCGTAAGAGACCGATTTGTCGGTCACGCTAGCTTTCTGCAGAACAGTATCCACAACTTGCTCTTCCAGCACAACCGAACGAACTTCGTTCAGTTGCTGGTCGTTCTTGTAGTACCAGGACACAACTTGCTCAGGCTCCTGATAAGCCGAAGCCATTTCCTGAATCATCTCGCGAACGCGGGCTTCGTCAGGCTTCAGGTCGAATTGCTTGACCACTTCAGCCACGATCAGGCCCAGGACAACACGGCGCTTGGCTTGCTCTTCGAACAGCTCGGCCGGCAGTTGGTCAGGCTTGATGTTGCCACCGAACTGCTGAACAGCCTGCACGCGCAGACGGTCAACTTCGTTGGACAGCAGAGCCTTTGGCACTTCGATCGGGTTGGTGGCCAGCAGACCGTCCATAACCTGATTCTTGACCTTGGATTTGATCGCCTGACGCAGTTCGCGCTCCATGTTCTTGCGAACTTCGGCGCGGAAGCCTTCCAGACCGGTTTCCTTGATGCCGAACTGCGCGAAGAACTCTTCGTTCAGCTCAGGCAGTTTTGGCTCGGATACGGTGTTGACGGTCACGGTGAACTCGGCGGTTTTGCCAGCCAGGTCCAGATTCTGATAGTCCTCTGGGAAAGTCAGGTTCAGGACGCGCACCTCACCGGCTTTAGCGCCAACCAGGCCATCTTCGAAGCCTGGGATCATGCGGCCGGAGCCCAGCACCAGTTGGGTGCCCTTGGCGGAGCCGCCAGCGAATACTTCACCGTCGACCTTGCCTTCGAAATCGATGTTCAGCTGGTCTTCGTTCTGGGCAGCGCGATCGGCCACTTCGAAACGGGTGTTCTGCTTGCGCAGGATGTCCAGCATCTTGTCCAGATCGGCATCAGCCACGTCAGCGCTCAGGCGCTCTACGGTGATACCTTCGAAACCGGCAACGGTGAACTCAGGGAACACTTCGAATACAGCGACGTATTCCAGGTCCTTGCCTGCTTCCAGGGATTTAGGCTCGATCGAAGGCGAACCCGCCGGGTTCAGCTTCTGCTCAACCACAGCTTCGTAGAAGGAAGACTGGATGACGTCGCCTACCGCTTCCTGGCGAGCTTCAGCGCCAAAACGACGCTTGATTTCGCTCATTGGCACTTTGCCTGGACGGAAGCCAGCAATCTTGGCCTTTTGGGCAGTCTGCTGCAGACGCTTGTTGACCTGAGTCTCGATGCGCTCAGCCGGCACGGTGATGCTCATGCGGCGCTCAAGAGCAGAAGTATTTTCAACAGAAACTTGCATGGATATTCCTCGTTGCACAGACGTTAGCCGGCCGTTTCCGACCCCAGAATCAAGGGCATGCATTCTAGTGGGTCAAACTAAAGAAGTCACCCTACTGAAAACGGGTAAAAACGCAGCAGGCAATTTATAGGTGCGAATGCACGAGTGCACCTCGCCCCGGTGGCAAATACAGCCAATCACGCCAAGGCTCTGCGCCAACCCTTCCTTATAGGGAGGAGGTTGCCAATCATTTCCCTGACAGCCGATCTTGCGAACAAGGCCGGCGGGCAGCACGGCATCATCGGGAAACATAAAAACGACGAAACGCCCTGCCCTTGCGACCCGGAACCGGCGGTCGCTGAAACCGCTGAAACAAAAAAGGCGCCAGACTATTAATCTGGCGCCTTTTCGAAATATGGGGTGGACGATGGGGATCGAACCCACGACAACGGGAGTCACAATCCCGTGCTCTACCAACTGAGCTACGCCCACCATATTGCGTGCCAAAGAAGCCAAATCACTTCTTTGTTGAACCTCAACCAGGCCAGGCGGCATGGACGAAGTCTTGTTTGGTGCGGATGAAGAGACTCGAACTCTTACGCCTCGCGGCGCTGGAACCTAAATCCAGTGTGTCTACCAATTCCACCACATCCGCGAGATGAAGCCTTAAAGCAAAGGCGCCAGATTGTTAATCTGGCGCCCTTCGAAATATGGGGTGGACGATGGGGATCGAACCCACGACAACGGGAGTCACAATCCCGTGCTCTACCAACTGAGCTACGCCCACCATATCGCGTTACTTGTGCCAAAGCTGCCTAATGGCGCACCCGGCAGGACTCGAACCTGCGACCATCCGCTTAGAAGGCGGATGCTCTATCCAGCTGAGCTACGGGCGCCTTGTTAATCTGTACTCTTGGAGGACTACAAACTAAGTGCTTTTCAGTTTTGCAGAACCGCAATCCCGCTCAACCTTCTCAACCAGTGCTAGGCTGTGCCCGACAAGTGCGACGAATAGTATAGAGCCCCCTGCAGGTCGTCAAATCCTTTTTGAAAAAAATTCATTTAATTAAAGGGGTTAGCGGAATTTGCAGACCAAGCGCCTTTGCCCTCACCGCATGACATGCGAGAATACGCTCTCTTTTTTTCCCCTCTCGATGGTTAATCACGCGCAATGACTGCACAACTTATCGACGGCAAATCGATCGCCGCCAGCCTGCGCCAGCAGATCGCCCAACGCGTCAACGAGCGTCGCCAGCAAGGCCTGCGCACGCCCGGCCTCGCGGTGATCCTGGTCGGCAGCGATCCTGCCTCTCAGGTTTATGTCTCGCACAAGCGTAAAGACTGTGAAGAGGTCGGCTTCCTGTCCCAGGCCTATGACCTGCCTTCCGACACCACTCAGCAAGCGCTGGCCGACCTGATCGATCGCCTCAATGACGATCCGGCGATTGATGGCGTCCTACTTCAACTTCCTCTTCCCGAACACCTGGACGCTTCCAAATTGCTGGAGCGCATTCGTCCGGATAAAGACGTCGATGGCTTCCATCCTTACAACGTCGGTCGCCTGGCCCAACGCATCCCGTTGCTGCGCCCATGCACGCCAAAAGGCATCATGACCTTGCTGGAAAGCACCGGTGCCAACCTGTACGGGATGAACGCGGTAGTGGTCGGCGCTTCCAATATCGTCGGACGCCCGATGGCAATGGAATTGCTACTGGCCGGTTGCACCGTGACCGTGACCCACCGCTTCACCAATGACCTGGCCGATCATGTCGGCCGCGCCGACCTGGTGGTGGTCGCTGCCGGCAAGCCAGGACTGGTAAAAGGTGAGTGGATCAAGGAAGGCGCGATCGTGATCGACGTCGGCATCAACCGCCAGGAAGACGGCAAGCTGGTGGGTGACGTGATCTATGAAACCGCCCTGCCCCGCGCCGGGTGGATCACTCCAGTGCCAGGTGGCGTCGGCCCAATGACTCGCGCCTGCCTTCTGGAAAACACGCTGTACGCCGCAGAAACCCTGCACAGCTGAGGCTTAAGGCAACGGTCACCCGCGACACAAGGAACCCCGCCCATGGCGGGGTTCTTTTTTGCCCGTGAAACCGGATCGACCATCCGCCGGAAAGTGACTTTTTTTTCATGTTTACAGGGTCTTTCACCCCGTCCTCGAACAACCATCGACAGTTATTCAGCCATACTCCAGAATGTCGCGCTTTTTAAGAAATAGCCCGTTACAAAACGGCTTATCAACACATCATTGAGTCTGCCAGCGTGAAAATCCGTCTTTCCATCCTGAGCCTATTTTTTGCAGTTACAGGGACTTTCATCACGCCAATCGCCACCGCGGGCGACACCACCACCGCGGCGCCTCGAGACACCTCGCAACTCAAACTCGCTTCCGGCAGCTCCTTGTTGCTGGACATGCAGACCAACAAAATCATCTATGCCAGCAATCCGGACGTCGTCGTCCCTATCGCTTCCGTCAGCAAGCTGATGACTGGCCTGGTCGTGGTTGAAGCCCGGCAGAACATGGACGAATACATCAACATCAACATCAGCGACACGCCGGAAATGAAGGGTGTGTACTCCCGGGTAAAACTCCGGAGCGAACTGCCGCGCCGGGAAATGTTGCTGATTGCCTTGATGTCTTCCGAAAACCGAGCCGCCGCGAGCCTGGCCCATCATTATCCAGGCGGCTATGCCGCGTTCATTGCCGCTATGAACGCCAAGGCCCGAGCCCTGGGAATGACCAATACACATTTCGTCGAGCCGACCGGCCTCTCCGCGCGTAACGTTTCGACCGCGCGCGACCTGAGCAAACTGTTGATCGCCGCGCACAAATACCCGCTGCTGACAGAGCTGAGCACAACCAAGGAAAAAACCGTCACCTTCCGTAAACCCGTCTATAGCCTGGGTTTTCGCAATACCGACCATTTGGTTCGCAAGCCAGACTGGGATATCCAGTTGACCAAGACCGGTTTTACCAACGAAGCAGGTCATTGCCTGGTGCTGGTGACCCGGATGAGTAATCGTCCGGTTGCCCTGGTGCTCCTGGACGCCTATGGCAAGTACACACACTTTGCCGACGCCGCCCGCATCCGCAATTGGGTCGAAACCGGCAAGAGCGCCGCCGTGGCTTCTGCGGCCTTGCAATACAAATCGGACAAGAACCTCAAGCAGCGCCAGAGTGGTGTTGTTGAGGCTTCGAAGTAAGCAGGCAATGGGTGATTGAACACATATGATCGTTCCCACGCAGAGCGTGGGAACGATCATTCGCTACGATGGGCCCCGCCGAAATTGGACGACCTCCCCGCCATCAATCGTTAGGCAGCGGCATCTGGTCATCATCAGGAATACCATCACCTTTGCTGGGGTCGTGCCAGCCCTGCGGATGTTCAGTCGGCACCACCGTCGGCCGCGCCAGCGGATCGCGCAGCGGACTGTCCGGGTCCATCACCGGATCCATGTCCTTCTCGGGAGTGGTCGGTACGGTTTCCGGACGTTCGTCGTTGAAGCTCGAATCGGTAGACATACGCACCTCCAAAAGAACTAGGGTTTGAGATTACCCAATGGATCGTAGGGTTTGGCCGGAGCCTTGGAGTTGTCACCCGGCTTCACATCCCTCGGGGCCTTGGCTGGCCCGATTGGATCGACCGCCGGATCGGCAAGGTCCGGGGAGTCGGGATCGAACCCCAACTCATCGCCAGACGAATGCTCGGATGAGTGAGGGCCGTCGGGGGTATTGGAATGTGCCATGACACCTCCTGATAGCCCGGGAAAATCCGGGCCTTTAAGATAAGAGGTTGGCAAAGGCCGCAGGTGCCCGGCGAGTGACGAACGGGCTTACGGCGCGACCAGCGCTTTCTTCGCCTTGGCGGCAGCCTGTTCCTGGCCCGCTTGGGCAAGATCGCTGGCTGCCTTGAGCCAACGCTGCTGATCGACCTGAGCGGGCAGCTGGGTCGGATTCTGAATCAACACGGCCCATCCGCCGGCGTCCTTGAACGCTGATTCGAACGAACCAAACCCCATCATCAGCCGCTGATCCATACCTGCACGTAGCAAGACGGTCTGCTTCTGACGGTTGTATCCACTCAAAATCGCGTAGCGCGGTTCGGCCCAGAGCGCCGAGCCTTCGGTGAAGCGCACCATCACCGGGTAACCGGCCGCGACTTGGGTCAGCAAGGCGGGCAGATTGCTGTCAAGGGGATAAACCACCATCCCGTACTCGCGGGCGAGGTTCTGCATGTTCTGTTGCAACTGCGCCTCACCGCCCGGCAGATGCAAAGGCTTGTCGAGTAAGCCAGGGGTGATCACGATGCCCTGTTGCGACAGCATGCTCGCCAAGACTTGCGGCCCGCTTTGATTGGCCACACCCTTGTAGAACCGGCCGCTGAGTTCGACACGCTCCGGCAGACGCTTGATCTGCGGCGAAACGCTCCCGGCGCACCCCGCCAAACTGGCAACACACCCCACGATCAGTGCCGCCGACAGCATTCGAGAAATTACTCGCACCATCATCTCTCTCTTATTCAGATGCCAGGCAATCGCATTCCCGGCTTGGCCGTCGATCATAGGGCGCCGCACTGCAGCGGTATAGCCTTAATCGGCAGTTGATCGTCTTCGATAGAGCAAACTGGTTGGTGATAGCCGACCTTTGGTCAATAGCCTGAAACACGCCAGCGACTAGACTGTCACTTGCATGGCGTGTGCGCCCGCAGCAGGGCGAAGAGGAGGCCTCGATGAGCCTGGCAATGACGATCGTAATGTTGATTTCTGGATGGTTGGCGGTAGCGGCCGCCATGTTATGGGGCGTTCTGCGCATCACCCGCCGGCACCATCATCCTGTCGAGCCGGCACCTCT
>CXWK01001243.1_pt2 | contig 20348 bp, 19 predicted proteins | sample 590851 | NCBI WGS metagenome assembly CXWK01 (sample SAMEA3498364, study PRJEB10139) | wastewater metagenome | biome: wastewater treatment plant; material: activated sludge | place: Denmark | collected 2014-08-01 | reverse complement strand
GGGGCAAAGACCGGACTCGCTCGTTTCGCCGACCGGACGATCCCCCTTGACGAGGCGCTCGTCGCTGTGTCGCTCGATCTGTCGGGACGCCCGTTTCTTGTGTACGACCTCGACCTGCCGACCGACAGGATTGGATCCTTTGACGGTCAACTCATGGAAGAGTTTTGGCGTGCCTTTGTGATGGCGGCGGCCGTGACCTTGCATGTCCGAAAGATTTCGGGACGCAACAGCCACCACATCGTCGAAGCTTCGGTGAAGGCCATCGCACGTGCAATCCGGGATGCCATCGCAGTCGTCGACAATGTCTTACCGTCGACGAAGGGAGCGTTGTGATCGCGATCGTCGATTACGGGATCGGCAACCTTCGGTCCGCCCAGAAAGCTTTTGAGGTTCTGGGAGTTGAGGCCCAGCTCACCGACGATCCAGACATCATCGCCCGGGCCGGGGGAGTCGTACTGCCGGGCGTCGGGAACTTTGGCAAGTGTATGAACGCGCTCAACGAACGTGGCCTGGACACTCCCTGTCTTGACACGATCGAGCGAGGTCAGCCATTTCTGGGGATCTGTGTCGGCCTCCAAATGCTGTTCACCAGCAGCGAGGAGGCGCCCGATGTTAAAGGTCTCGGGGTCTTCGACAGCGAAGTTCGTTTGCTGCCCGAAGACGTGGTCGTACCGCACATGGGCTGGAACCAATGCAGCGGAGTGGCCGGCGACTCAGAGATGTTTGCTGGCCTAGGCGCCGACCCGTGGATGTACTTCGTCCACTCGTTCGCGAGCACGGATGTAGATGAGCCTTGGGTTGCTGCGTCGGTGTGGCACGGAATCGACGTTGTTGCCGCGGTCGAGCGCGACAACGTGTGGGGATCGCAGTTTCACCCGGAAAAAAGTTCCAACCTGGGACTTCAGATTCTGGCTAACTTCGCCAGCTTTTGCGGCCTGCAGCCGGCCGATCCAACCCACGCCGACGCACGTCCGCTGGCGCCGTCGACCGTCGATGGCGCGGGCGATTCGGTCCGAAGCGGTCCGGGTACGAAGGGTTAGACCACCTGTGCTTTGTTATCCAGCGATTGACTTGCGCGGCGGTAAGGCCGTTCGTCTCCTCAAAGGTTCGTTTGGTCACGAGACCGTCTATGACGATGATCCACTCGACCGTGCGCTCTCCTTCCAGGCGGCAGGGGCGACGTTCATTCACGTGGTCGATCTCGACGGCGCCAGGTCGGGGACCGGCGCCAACAGAGACACGATCGGCCGGCTCACCGCGGAGCTGAGCCCCCAGGTCCAAGTGGGTGGGGGCATCCGCTCAGAAGCCGACGCAGCCGAACTCATCGAAGACCTTGGCGTGGACCGGATCATCTTGGGAACTGCTGCCGTCGAGAATCCCGACCTGGTCGCTGTCTTGTGTGAGCGCTACCCGGGACAGGTCGCCGTCGGACTCGACGCTCACGGCGCTCAGGTTGCGGTGCGCGGATGGGAACGCTCGACCGAAGCCGACCTGTTCACTTTGGCTGGCGACTTTGAGTCCATGGGTATTTCCGCCCTCATCGTCACCGAGATCGGGGTCGATGGGACCATGGCGGGACCGGCACTGGGCCAGCTCACGAAGGTGCTTGAGGCCACGTCGGTCGATGTCATCGCCTCTGGTGGAGTGGGCGGGGCCGGTGACCTCGTGGCGCTCAGGAATCTTCAAGCGGTCGTCCAGGGCCAGACGCGCCAACTGGCGGGCGCGATTGTGGGTAGAGCCATCTATGAGGGCGCGCTCAGCGTCGAGGAGGCAATAGCTGCATGCTCGGCGTAAGGATTGTGCCGTGCCTCGACGTCGACGCCGGGCGAGTCGTCAAAGGGGTCAACTTCGTTGGTTTGCGGGACGCCGGTGACCCGGTGGAACTGGCCGCCAGATACGACCGCGAAGGTGCTGACGAAGTCGTGTTCTTAGATATCACGGCGTCGTCTGATCAGCGCGACACCATCGTTGATGTCGTCGAACGAACCGCTGATCGCGTCTTCATTCCCCTCACCGTCGGCGGTGGTATCAGGAGCGTCAACGACATCCGTCGGCTGCTCCGCGCAGGGGCAGATAAGTGCTCTCTGAATACCGCGGCGGTGAACGATCCCGACCTGGTTCGTGACTCGGCGGCAGTCTTTGGCAGCCAGTGTGTAGTGGTCGCAATCGACGCGAAAGCTCGAGTGGACGGCGGGTGGGAAGTGGTGACCCATGGGGGGCGCACCTGGACTGGGCTCGACGCCATCGAGTGGGCCGAACGCGTTGTGCAACTCGGCGCTGGCGAGTTGTTGGTGACCTCGATGGATCGAGACGGTACGCGCGATGGGTACGACCTCGCGCTGCTGTCGGCTCTGCGGGAGCGGGTCGACGTGCCGATCGTCGCTTCGGGCGGGGTCGGCAACCTAGAACACCTCTACGAAGGCGCAACGACCGGTCGCGCGGACGCGCTTCTGGCCGCGTCTATCTTCCACTTTGGCGAGTACACCGTCGGGGAGGCCAAGACCTATTTGGCCGAGCGGGGAGTGACCGTTAGGCCACCTACTGAGTAGCCGCGCACCCCAGCCGGTTGGCGTGCCCCTTAACGTGCGCTTTGCCTGAACGACCGGCGGTTAGCCCGCGGTTGTGGTTTGTGGCGTTGACGCGGTGGTCGTCTCGCTGCCTGTTGCCGTCGTAGCACCCGGGGTTTGTGGCGACTCGCCTGGAGTTCCAGCAGGCGTCGTCCCTGTCGACAGGGAACCCATGGTCGTGGTCGTAATCTCCTCAACGCCGCAGTTCGTCACGACCCATTTGTTGACCTTGGTGATCGAGGCCTCCAGGCGAGCCTTGTCCAGACCACGCTTTTCCCACTCGGTCTGCATGTCCTCGTAGGGGATCTCTCCCGCTGTGACGCCGTTGATGACGTCGAGCTGAACCTTGATCATGTCCGCGGCGTACTGGGCGTCTTCCTTGATCTCGTCGGGAGCGTTGTCCGCGATCTCTTGGAATTGAGCGAGCACTTCCTTCTGGTCAGGTTCCGTCGTCGATGACGACATCTGCGCGGCTTCCTCGCGGTCCTTCTGCAACTGGCACAACTGCTCAGCGTTGGGACCACCGGGAAACGGATTGGTCTCTACATCGTCGCCACCACACGCGGCAGGAACTAACACCAGAACGAGAAGCAACGAAGCCCGCATGAAACCCTCCGAAAGAAAACCGGAGCAAGAGCGTACCCGTCAACGGTCGATGCGAATGACCCGGGTCCCGTGAGGAGCGATGTACCCCAGATCGACGATGCCACCGGCGGCGCTGAGGCGCGCACCAGACCGCGCGTCCGCGACCGCCTCCCATGGCTCTACCCCCGAAGCGTCGGCAGTTCCCTCCCAATACCGCCCTACGTCGACCGCGAAGCGCCGTGGCGAAGCGGACAGATTGCACTGAGCGACCAACACGTGGTCGTCGAATCTCGACCAGACCTGCTGGGGCAGATCGGCAGAGCCGAGGTCGGGAATGAAGATCTGGCCGCCTTGAAGTGTCGTCGCCCACTCGAGCAGGTCCCGCTGAACGTCGGTCCAGGTTGTCAGATCGTCAGAAACGATCAGCAGGCCGTTTGAGAGCCCCATCAGGGTCGCGATGGTGAAACGTTCGTCGTCGGTTAGCTCGGTCTCGACCGAACGAAGGGTCAGACAGTCAGGGTCGTTAGTCCAAAAGCGGCCGTCCATAAAGCTGCGCGTCAGGATGTTTCGCAACGCATGCCGAGTTGAAATTCCGTGCAGATCGCGCTGCGCGGTTCGAGCCCGAAAGGTTGTCCAGCGGGGTTCCACGTCGGCTCCGATCCGCATCACGTCGACGGCCCCGATCGCTGGACCGAGCGGGCATCCACATCCGATGAGGCCTGCATCTGGTCCGGCACCGCGGCGGATTGCGTCAAGTCCCAGTCTGAGGGCCTCCGCACGGGTGACGTCCTGGCGGAATCGTTTCCCCGGCAACGCGCCGGCAAACAGAAAATCGAGCTTCAAGACGTCAAAACCCCACTCCCAGACGATCTCTCTGGCGAGCGCCTCGAGCCATTCCAGGACCTCGGGGTGGGTCGTGTCGAGGGCGAAGATTCGTTGCGCCCCCCACGCGGGATTGACCAACGCGACGGTCGGCACCTTGCCCGGGCTCAACAGCCAGTTGGGATGGTTCCGAGCGAGTTGTGATCGCTTTGCCGCAAGAAACGGTGCCAGCCAGATGCCGGGCCGCATGCTGTGCTGGAGGATCTGTTCCGCGACGACCCGCATTCCGTCTGCGAAATTGGGGCTGCGGTGTCGCCAGTCGCCGATCTCAGACTGGTGTCCGTCGTCGACCATGAAGTAGTCCAACGCGACGGGTTCGGTGGCGGTCGGCAGGCAGGAAAGGTTCTTGCCGATATCGGCCGCAGTGACGTGTTGGAAGTAGTGGTACCAACTGCACCAGCCCGTGTTCACCGGGCGGCCTATTCGAGCGCCGGCGGCGCCACCCACGGCATCGGCTAACCGTTCGAGCACGGTCGTCGCGGCGCTGGGGTTGCCGGAGCAGTCGGTGACAAGCAGCCACTGGGCGACCATCCTGGACGCGCCCACCGGCAACTCGATGCCGTCGAGATCGGTGCACAACTCAAAGCGGGCGAACTTCCCTTGCACTGTGGTCACATCGACGTAATGGAACGCTTCGGAAGCGTTCAGGGCCCCTGCCCCCAGCACGTCACCGGTGCTACGGCTGGTGATGGCCGTCAATCCCGCAGACCGGGCGGTCCCCGAGCGGCTCGGAAGCCGATGGCGCGGATCGGTGGTGGTCCGCCGAACGAGCGGCGGCAAATCCGGGTCGGGAACCTCGATCGGAGCCGCTCGGGTACCGCTCCAGGACTGCGTGCCGTTCCGCCACATCGACCAGCTTGCTGGCCCTGTCCCCAACGCCAGGTGAGTGAACCCGATCGTCGCCGCCTCAAGTCGGACCTGCGCGTTCGAGCCGTTGCTGACGGTGCACCCGATGCGAAGCTGACCGTCTTGGCGTTCGACCACCCAAGTGACGGTAAGTCCGCCGGTCTCAGTAGCTTCCCAGACAGAGGTTTCCGGTGTCGCGGCTCCGGCCTTGGTCAACGTTCCCGCGGTGCGGTCTGGAGCACGGTAGCGCTGGCCCCGGTCGACCATGTCGCCACCTGTGTCGGGACTTCTGTCAACCGGGCGGAAGTGACCGGTCGACCAACGGCGGGGCCTGCGCTTGTCGCCGACCGGTCGCCAGTCCAGGGCGAACGACGCGCCGGCCAAAACGACGCGACCGTCTGATCGGGTAAGCCGGATTCGGTCGAACGGGCCGGGCGTCTCACGTTGCGGCATGGCGTCGGGCACTACTCCGGTTGGCTCAACATGCGGGTAACGAATTCTTCAACGAGTTCGGCCACCTGTTTGGTACGGCCAGCGAAGAAGTGGTCGGCGCCGCCGACGACTTCCACGCGGGTGTTAGGCCACCCTTCGACGTCGCGGGCCACATCTTCAGCCGGCCGGACTTGGTCATGTTCGGCCAAAATCACCAGAACCGGTTTGCCGGAACGGGCCGCCGCCGCGGGTTCGGTCCCAAAGCGCAGGGGAGGGGCGATCGCTATCCACCCGTCGCACGGAGAATCTGGGAGGCGGTCGTTGAGCGGCGTCGACAACGACACGTCAGCTCCAAATGACCAGCCGACTACCACCCGGGTCTGCGACTCAGGGGTTAAGTCCACGAGTCGCGAAAAAGCGTTCACGACGTCGTCAGACTCACCTTTACCGAAGTCGTGTTCACCCGTGCTCGCCCCGACCCCCCGAAAGTTGAATCGCAGGGCACTGATGCCGCCCTGGGGCAGGATGCGGAACAGTTCGCTGGTCACCAAGGAGGTCATGTTGCCGCCCTGCAGAGGGTGCGGGTGACACAACAGGGTCGAGGCACTCGTCGCCAGACCAAAGGTCGACGGCTCAAAGTGCGCCTCTAAGGCAACTCCAGCTGAGCTCGGTATGGTCAGAATCGTGCGGTCTTCAGACATGGATGAATGGTATCGGGGTTCGCTTCGAAGCCCTCTAGCTTCCTGAACGAAGTCGTCGGTTACGCTGCCCAACGCATCGTTAGCGACTCCGGGGAGAGAACTAGGTGAGCCAATCGGTTCTGGACGTACCTGCTGAACAGATCGCGCCGGACGACCTTATCGATACGGTCCGATGGGACGATCGAGGCCTCGTGCCGTGTATCACCCAGGCTCGGGACGGCGCCGTCCTGATGCTGGCATGGATGAACGCCGAGTCACTGCGGCGGACCATCGAACAGGGCACCATGTGGTACTGGTCGCGGTCGCGCGCCGAGATGTGGCACAAGGGCGCCACCTCAGGAAACACCCAGAAGCTCCTGTCGCTTCGCGTCGATTGTGACGGCGATACCTTGCTTGCAATCGTCGACCAGCACGGGTCGGGAGCGTGCCACGTGCCTGGGCAGTTGAGCTGCTTTCATCGGCAGGCCGCACTGGGCGCCGCGGCTCCTCAACCCGCGCAAAGCTCCAGCGAGCCCGAACGGCGAGATCCCCAATCGGCAGATCCCCAACCCCGAGGTGACCGATGAACCGGAGCACCAGAGAACAGTTCGACCGCGACGCCGCCGACCACACCGTCGTCCCGGTTTGGCGGGTGCTGGTGGCCGACACCGAAACGCCCGTCTCGGCGTTCGCGAAACTGGCAGAGGACCGCGACGCCACGTTGTTCGAGTCGGTAGAACACGGTGAACGTTGGGGGCGTTTCTCGTTTATTGCACTGGACCCCTTCGTGACGCTTCGCGCCGACGGACTATCGGTACAGGTGACCCCGCCGCCACGGGACGACGAACTCGTCGCCGATTTGATGGCAGGGGTTCCGACGGATTCGGGGATTTTGAACGCCCTCGACGTCTTGTTGAAGCGCCTTTCCGCTCCGTCCTATCCGGGTATGCCGCCCTTTCATGGCGGGGTCAGCGGTTACCTCGGCTATGACGTAGTACGCGAGATCGAGCGACTGCCCAGCACACCGCACGATGATCTGGGGATGCCTGACGCGGTCATGTCTGTCACGCGTTTGGTAGCAGCGTTCGATCACTTCGCGCAGCGACTTTGGCTGGTCGACAACGTCTACGTCGGCACCGATCCTTCTGCGGAAATGCTCGATCGCCTCTTTGACCGTTCGCAACGCCGCCTTGACGATCTGGCCCAGCGCCTCAAGACCTCCGATACTAACACTCGGCTTCTAGAGCCGCCTGACGGGTTCGAGCCGGTCGTGCCAACATCGGTCTCGATCCCAGCAGACCAGTTTCGAGATGCGGTCGAAGTCGCTCGCGAGTACATCGCAGCCGGAGACATTTTCCAGGTCGTCCTGTCGCGCCGATTTGAAGTCGAACTCAAGGTCGATCCGTTTGAGATTTATCGGTCGTTGCGGCAGGTCAATCCATCGCCCTACATGTTTTTCATGCGTCAGAAAGATGCGGCGGACGTGACCCTAATCGGCTCGTCGCCCGAGCCAATGGCCCAAGTCATCGATGGGGAAGCGATTATCCGTCCGATCGCGGGCACCAGGTTTAGAGGTTCGAATGAAGACCACGATCGTCGTTTGGCAGCGGAGCTTTCCGAGCACCCTAAGGAACGTGCCGAACACGTGATGTTGGTAGACCTCGCCCGAAATGACGTCGGCCGCATCGCTGAGTTCGGGACCCAACGGATGACCGAACTGCTGACCGTCGAGCGCTATTCGCACGTGATGCACTTGACGAGCGAGGTCCGCGGTCGTGTGCGTGCCGACGCCACCGCGGTGGACGTGTTCCGAGCGGCGTTCCCCGCTGGAACGGTTTCGGGTGCCCCAAAGGTCCGCGCCATGGAAATCATCGACGAGATTGAACCAGTCAAACGCGGCCCGTATGGGGGAGTGTTTGGATACTTTGACTTTTCGGGCAATCTGGACACCGCGATCGTGATTCGAACCATGGTGTGCACCGAAGGTCGCGGCTTTGTCCAGGCAGGCGCCGGTGTGGTCGTGGGATCCGACCCGGCCGATGAAGAACTAGAGACCAGAAACAAGGCCAACGCCCTTCTTCACGCGATAGGGCTGGCACAGACGAGCGGTGAGATCGCCGATCGGTCTAGCTGAGAGATCGCCGGTAGTCCGGCAGCGAGGGCGTTCCGATGACCGTGACCGAGACGATGAGTGCCGAAGCATTCGTGTTGCCCGCCAGCGGCTGGGTTCGGGTGTCCGGGTCCGATTCGACCAAGTTTCTTGACAGCCTGATCAGCCAGGCGGTCAGCCAGACCAAGCCGGGTGATGTCGCGTTCGGGCTCCTGCTCGAGCCACAAGGGAAGATGGGCTTCTCGATCGACTTGTTGCGCGTTGGCGACGACGAGTGGCTGATCGGATCAGACGTCGGTCTGGGTGAAGCCTTGGCCGCGGCCTTCAAACGCTTCCTGATTCGGGTCGACGTCGTCGTGGCCGAGTTGTCCTCGGGTGTGATCGTCGAGGTTCTTGGCCAAAGCGCTGAAATGCTCGTGGCCCGGCTCGCCGGAGGCGTCCCCGAAGCGGGCCGACTGATCGCCTCGGCTAGCACCGCCGACGACATCGTGGCTTGGTATCGGGCCGATTGGGGTCTGCCTCGTTTCGTGGGGGTGTTCGCTGGTGCTGATGGCGAGGCGACGGCGAACGCAGCACTCACCGCCAACGAGGTTTCGGTAAGTGGCCTGGTCCGTCGAGAGGTGGCACGCGTCGCCGCCGGGGTGCCTGGTGCTGGATCGGAACTCGACGGCGTCATCCCGCAAGAAGCTGGGATAGTCGAACGACGGGTGTCCTTCACGAAGGGCTGCTTTATCGGCCAGGAACTCGTCTGCCGCATCGATTCCCGAGGACGCGTGAATCGGCATTTGGCACGGTTCGAGTCGGGTTCACCGATCGAGCCGGGTGCAGAGATCGTCTGGGATGGCAACGTGGTCGGGGTGGTCACTTCAGGCGCAGCTACCCAGGCCGGTTGGGTAGGCCTTGGATACTTGCGTCGCGAAGTCGACGTCCCTGGGACGGTTGAAATCGCCGGCTCGCCGGCCGACGTCGTTGGCCTGTCCACCGGCTTCTAGCCACGGAGGTGCAGCTCACGCCTCCAAGCTCTGCTACCTAATGGATGCCAACGCGCGGCCGACATCATTTGTCGTTCAGCGTTGCTTAGGACTTGTCGTCATCACCCGATGCGAACAGGGACCAGTCGCCTTCGTCGCCGATCTCGTCGTCAAGACCGCCTAGATCGCCAGCTACGTCGCCGAGCTCGGCGAGCGCCTCAGGGTCAGATTCGAGCGGGGTCGCGTCATCGGACGGCGGACGCTGTTCGTCCAGCAGGAACTCAAGGTCCAGTTCGGCCATCTCGTCGTCGGTGAGAACTGCGACCGGCGCGTCCGGAGCGTCCTCGCCGTCTGACGGTGCGGCCGTTTCGGCGTCTGCGGACGGTCCGTGATCGCCGTCCGAAGCCTCGTCGCCGTCCGAAGCCTTGGGGGCCCCGTCGGCGGCGACTGCGGAGGAGTTGTCAGAAGCGGCCCCGTCGGCCTCCGGCGCCGTGAAGACCAGCCCTGACCACGCCGTCAGGTCCGGGGCCGACTCATCGTCGGCCGGAGACACCGTGGACGGCGCGCCCGGATCGGTGGCGTCGACGGGCTTTTCGGGGACGCCCGCATCGGTCGGATCCGCCGGGGGAGCGGCGACGCCTGGCGAATTCGCCAGTTCGGCAAGCGATTCGTCCGGTGGCCGGAACAGGGTGTCTTCCTCCAAAAGGTCAAGACGGTTGAGGGCCCCGAGGCTTGAGGCCGGCGGAGCGGAGTAGCGAGGTTCGCCGCGCAGGTCGGCGCTCGCGGGCGGAACCGAAGCGGCGGCCAAGTCTTGAGACGGAAGGCTGGCGGGTCCACCGATGAGCGTGCCGGTCCGAGCGACCTGTCCCATCCAGCGTGCCGACCCTTTCACCGCGCGCTCTTGGGTCGCTCGATCGACACCGATGAGTCCGAACTTCGGGCCGTAACCAAGCGCCCACTCAAAGTTGTCCAGTGCCGACCAGTAGAAGTAGCCGCGGACGTCGACGCCTTCGGCCATGACCCCTGCGAGGTACTGAAGGGATTCGGTGACGAAGTTGATCCGGTCGTTGTCGTCGTCGGTCGCGATCCCGTGTTCGGTGACCACGACAGGGATGCCGGTCATTTTCGCGGCGCGGCGAACCGTTGCTGCCAACGCCATTGGCCACCGTTCATAGCCCATTTGCGTCACGGGTACGCCTGGTTCGGGGCCGAGGGGCCCGTTAGCGCTCATCCGGGTTCGGGTGTAGGTCTGGACGCCGATGAAGTCGTCGTCCCGTGCGATCTCGAGGAACTGGTCCTCGTAGACGGCTCGCGCTTTTTCCGCTTGCGCTTCGCCGCCAGGAACCGCTTGGACGTCTGCCATTGCGAGGGTCATGCCAACAGGCATTTGGCCGGGGCCGACGGCGATGGCCGCACGGGCGAGGAAGTGGGCCTGCTTAAGGTTTTCAATCGCCTGGTCGCGCGCCCTGGTAGAGCCGAGGCCAGGCGGAAAAACGTTCGATTCATAGCCAAACATGGCGACGATATTGGGTTCGTTGATGGTGCAGGCGATACCGATGAGGTCGCCCAGAGCTTCAGAAACTCTGGCGCAGTAGTCAGCGAACCGCCTCGGCACATCCGGATTGGTCCACGCACCCATGTCAGCAACCCAGCGGGGGTTGGTGAAGTGGTGGAACGTCACACATGACGTCAAGCCCAGTTCGTAGGAACGTTCGAGTACCCGCCGGTAGTGGTCGATCGTCGCCTGTGAAAACTCGCCGGGTTCTGGCTCAACCCGGGCCCACTCGACCGAGAAACGGAACGCGTTGAAACCCAAATCCGAAAGGAGGCGCAGGTCACTGGGGTAACGCGAGTAGTGATCGCACGCATCCCCCGAAGGTTCGACGCACGGACTTTTGGGGTCGTGCTCCCAGGCCCACCAGTCTGAATTCCAGTTGCCGCCCTCGACCTGGTGCGCTGCGAGGGCCGAACCCCAATAGAAAGTTGGTGGAAAACTGATCGCCATGACGCCAATGGTAGAACGCAAACAGGGCTGGCGTTGTCAGCGGGCAGCCGAACGGATCGTCGAGGCGTGCTGAGGCACACCTACACTGAGCGGCCATGTCGATACTCAGCGAAATTCTCGAACGGTCCGCATCTGACGCCTATCGCCTTGCGGCCGAGCGCCCCAGACTCGACGAGTTGTTGACCCATCGCGGCCCGTTTCGCCCGTTCGCCGACGCCCTGATCGGCACAAAATTGTCCGTTATCGCCGAGATAAAGCGCCGTTCCCCGTCCAAAGGGGTGCTGTGCGAGAACCTCGACGCCGCCAAACAAGCGGTTGAGTATCAAACCGGCGGGGCGAAGGCTCTTTCGGTCTTGACCAACGAGCCGTACTTTGATGGGCGTATCGCCGACCTGATCGCAGCGCGCAAAGAGACCGACCTTCCCGTGTTGCGCAAGGACTTCGTCGTCGATGACATCCAGGTGCTTGAGACAGCGGCGATCGGTGCCGACGCGATGTTGCTGATCGTCGCCGGCATTCCCGACCAAGGCCGCCTCTCAGCTCTGAGGGAACAGGGAGCGGAACTCGGTTTGTCGGTTCTGGTCGAGGCCGATGATGAAGCCGGTGTCGAGCGTGCGCTCGAATGCGGAGCCACGCTCATTGGCGTGACCAACCGGAATCTCCGGGACTTTGGTGAGGATCTCACCATTTCAGAACGAGTTCGGCGAGAGATTCCGGCGGACTGCGTGGCGGTCGCAGAATCGGCCGTTCGCACCGCCGCGGACGCCCAACGCATGGCGGACGCGGGGTACGACGCCGTCCTGGTGGGGGAAGCGCTGGTCCGCGCCGCGGAACCCGCCAAACTCGTCGAGCAGATGGCATCGATCAGCCATGCGACACGCGGCTGACGGCACCTGGCACCGGTCCCGCTTCGAACCGTGACGCTTCTGTAGCCTACGAGCATGTTCGTCAAGATCTGCGGGATAACAAGCGAACAAGATGCGCTGCTTGCCGCCGGACTGGGTGCGGACGCGGTCGGATTTCTGTTTTCGCCGAGCCCCCGCAGGATCGACGCCCGCACTGCCGATTTCATCGGGCGGGCGCTCCCGCCAGAGGTCATTCGTGTTGGCGTGTTCCGCAACGAACACCGCGACCACGTGGTCCGTACCGTCCATCGCGCTCGGCTCCAGGCGGTCCAGCTTCACGGCAGCGAGCCGCTTTCCGATATCGCGTTTATCGTCGAACGGGTCTCGGTGGTGATTCACGCCATGGCCTATGACGATTCCCGGCTCGATCATCTTGATGACGACCCCTCACAGATCGTTTTGATCGACGGGCCTACACCTGGTTCGGGGCAGAGCTATGACTGGACCGCGGTGAAACGCCCGCCGCCGGACGTCAGGTTTATGGTGGCTGGCGGGCTCACCCCGGACAATGTCGCCCAGGCCATCAACGTGCTTGCGCCGTGGGGCGTCGACGTATCCTCGGGGGTCGAGAGCACCCCGGGGCTCAAAGATCCCCGGAAAGTGCGCCGTTTTATTCGCGCGGCAAAGGATGCAGGGCGCGACATCGATCGAACCGCCCCTATCCGCGCTGAACTGCCCTACGACTGGGATCGCCACGACTAGTCCCGGCGGGTTTCCCCTGCCAGAGTGCACAGCCGAGATGCATTCCTTCTGAGCTAAGGCTCGCCTCGTGCCGCCCATCTCCAAGGTTGCAGCGCTGCCAGCACGCCAGCACCCGCATCGCCAACACAGTCAGGATTGTTGATGAGTACCGACGACTACGGCCAGAAGATCGCCCGTCTCGGCCCAAACGGACCGCGACCGACCGGGCTTGGCCGGTTTGGTTCTTTCGGCGGCCGGTTCGTCCCCGAGTCGTTGGTGCCCGCACTTGAGCAGCTCGAAGTGGAGTTCGAGAAAGCCTGGTCGGAACCCGAGTTTCGTCGCGAGTTCGCGCAGCTTTTGGGGAGCTATGCAGGCCGACCCAGTCCGATCACTCGATGCGATCGCCTCGGAGAACGCCTGGGGTTGACCGTCTACCTCAAGCGGGAGGACCTCAATCACACGGGGTCGCACAAGATCAACAACGTCCTTGGCCAAGCACTCCTGACCAAGCGAATGGGCAAACAACGGGTTATCGCCGAGACGGGCGCCGGTCAGCACGGGGTGGCAACGGCGACCGCATGTGCGCTCTTCGGCCTCGATTGTGTTGTTTTCATGGGTGCCGTCGACGTCAAACGGCAAGAACTAAACGTGTTTCGCATGCGCTTGCTCGGCGCCGAGGTCGTTCCGGTGACTTCTGGAAGCGCGACGCTGAAAGATGCTGTCAACGAGGCCTTGCGCGACTGGGTGGCTTCTGTCGAGTCCACGCATTACTGCATCGGCTCGGTCGTTGGTCCCCACCCGTTCCCTTACATGGTGCGGGAGTTTCAGCGTGTCATCGGTGATGAGGCCCGAGAGCAGATGCGGGCAGAGTATGGCCATGACCCAGATGCAGTGGTGGCCTGTGTCGGCGGTGGCTCAAACGCAATGGGGACCTTCGCCGGCTTTGTCGACACCGACGCGCGTCTGATCGGAGTCGAAGCCGGAGGGCATGGTCTGGCTTCTGGCAAACATGGTGCCTCAATTGCTCGAGGCGTGCCGGGCGTCCTGCACGGTGCACGTTCTATGTACCTCCAGGACGAAGATGGTCAAATCATCGAAGCCCATTCGATTTCGGCAGGGCTGGACTATCCAGGTGTTGGCCCAGAACATGCGGCGTTGGCCGAGATGGGCCGTGCAGAGTACGTCTACGCAGAAGATGACACGGCGCTGTACGGCCTTGAGCTGCTGAGCCAAACCGAGGGAATCATCCCGGCGCTCGAATCGGCTCATGCCATTGGCTGGCTGGCGCGTGACGGGGGGAGGACCATTCCGCAAGGATCCTCGGTGCTGGTCACCCTGTCGGGGCGCGGCGACAAAGACGCACCACAGGTAGCGGAACTCTTGAAGAACCGGTACCCGATGCCGGCAGTCGACTAGGCCCGCCGAACCCCTCCAAGAAGTCGCGTTCCGAGCGAAACCCCGAAGGAACGCATGCGGGCAGGTCGCCCAAACCAAGGAAGTGACCCATGTCGTTGGAACAAACCCTCCGAGCTCGCCGTAGCGAAGGCAACAAACTGCTCGTCCCGTACGTGACTGGTGGCCTGGACGGCTGGACCGATTATGCGTTGGCATGTGAGGCCGCCGGCGCGGACGCGATTGAGATCGGCATCCCTTTCAGCGATCCGGTCATGGACGGGCCGGTCATCCAAGAGGCATCCGTGCAGGCTCTTGAAGGGGGAGCGACACCGACGTCTATCTTGAGCGAACTAGGCCGGACGGACCTGAGCATTCCGGTCGTGGTGATGACTTATACCAATATCGCCATGCATGCCGGTGCTACACGGTTTGCCGAGAGCCTGGCCAATGCCGGCGTATCTGGCGCCATTCTGGCCGACCTGCCCCTTGATGAGGGTGGCACCTGGTTCGACGCTGCCGAACAGAACGACATCGAGACCGTTTTGCTCGCAGCACCGAATTCGACCGACGAGCGTTTGGGCCAAATCTGTGCGGCAAGCCGTGGCTTTGTGTATGGCGTTTCTCTGCTTGGCGTAACGGGTGAACGTGCCGAACTGGCGGACTCAGCACACCACATTGGTGGCCGACTGAAGGCCATTACCGACGTCCCTGTGTTGCTGGGGGTCGGGGTCTCAACCCCTTCTCAGGCACGCGCGGCAGCAGCGTCGGCCGATGGTGTCATCGTCGGCTCGGCGCTGGTCCGCCGAATCCTTGACGGCGCCGGCACCGCTGGTGTGGAGAACTTTGTCGGTGAACTCAGACGAGCCGTCGACGAGAACTGAGCGCGCTTAGACCTTACCGAGCTCGTCGAGCGCCGCGATCACGTTCGGTACGGTGTCTTTCGGCGAGATCTTCCGGTACGCGGCCGAAATGACGCCTTTGTCGTCGATGACAAACGCGGAGCGGATAACACCGTCATAGTTCTTGCCGAACATCTTCTTTTCGCCCCACGCGCCGAACGCTTCGGCGAGTTCGTGTTCGGGGTCGGACAACAGCGGAAACCCGAGCGCATGCTTGTCGTCAAAGCGGCGCTGTGCGGTTGGTTTGTCGGGGCTGACCCCAATGACAACCGCGTCGTAGGTTGCCAGGTCGGTGGCAGCGTCACGCAGGTTGCACGACTGTGTGGTGCAACCGGGCGTGTTCGCCTTCGGGTAGAAGAAGAGGACGACTCGATGCCCCCGGAAGTCTTTGATCGAGACCTCGTCGCCGTTCTGGTCGAGCAGCGTCGTACTGGGTGCTTTGTCGCCTACTTCAAGCATGAATGGATTCCTCTCGAGAACTTTCAAGAACGCAGCGGCAGACGCCAACCTGCGGGAAGATTCGATTGCGAATTCTAACGTGACGATGTTGCTGGTCTGTACAGACGCGCGGTCGACGTCAACGGAAGTGAGACAGCGCTTGGTCGGCGTCAGGTTCCCTCAGGCTCAATACGGCGGCACCGCCCGACGTGGTGAATGGCGTCGTCGGAAGCTCGATCGACGTCGGGCTTCCGCTCTTGAGCGCCCACGCCATGCGCATCAGTTCCAACATGCCAAAGCCGCCATCGACCCGCAGCCCGCTCGTCAACGCGCTGACCGCACTGTTCAAGGTCCACGGGGTCCGGATGCCGAGAAGTTCCCGCATCAACGAGCGCAGAAAGGCTTGTTGTCGCTGCACTCGCCCTAGGTCACCGGTCGGGTCGACAACCTGTTGATCGCCGATGAACTCGGTATAGGTACGTGAGCGCACGTAGGCAAGGGCCTGGGTTCCGTCGAGACGTTGTGCGCCCGGCGCAGTCACGAGGAAGCCTGATTTCACGTCGGTCGCGGGGTAGGGGAAGTCGATGGTGACCCCGCCTAGAGCGTCGACCAGCGAGGCGAAGGTGACAAAGTCGACTTCCATGTAGTGGTGAATGGGGATCTTTAAGTTGTTCTGGATCGTTCGTATGAGCGCTGCTGGCGAACGCTGATACGCCACGTTCACCCGGTTCTCTCCGCCCCCGTCGAGCTGGACCCATAGGTCGCGGGGGATCGACATCATCGTGGCGCTCGCCCCGCTAAGACGCAGGATCAATAGGGTGTCGGAACGCTGCCCTGAGACCAATCCTTCCTGGTCGGTTCCGGTGCGAGTGTCTGAACCGACCATCAAAATGTTGGCGGAACCCCCGTTGAGGCTGCCGTCGGTACTGACGTGCTCCATCGAACGGACCATCCAGAACAGATAGCCGAACTCCATCAGGCACAGCAGCACACCGATGATCGCCGTCCAGCGAATGATTCGCCGCGCCCTTCGGGGGCCGAAACCGGGCAGACGTGGCCGCCCGCGGCCCTTCTCGGCAGGTTCTGGTTGAGATGCCGGCACGAGCGGCGGCCCGGACGGCGGAACACCGCCCGCCCGGTCGACGCTCGGCATGCCGACCCGTGTCCTGTCGGGCGGCGGCGGTCCCTCGACGACTCGACGGACCATGGTCCGATCGGGCGTTGAGACGTTTGCCGACGCCCCGAAATCATCTGGGGCACGGTGCTCAAACCCTGGCGCGGGCGCTGCCGACACCGGAGGTGCCGACAGAATCGCGGCGCTGTCCAAGGCCAGCATGGGCGGGTGCGGGTACTCGGGGTCCCTGTCGTCATCGCCGAAATGACCAGAGCGACGAGAAGGGTCGCCAGCAGAGGCAGGTTCCATAGCCTCGCGGCGGCGAGTGACCGGGGGCGGAGTCGGCCGCTCGAACTCCGACGCGGGCGATGGACGTCGGCTAGGAGGTCGACCCTCATCTTGCCGGGCTCGACCGTCTGGTGCGGGGTCGTCGCGGCCTTCGTTTGAGCGGCGGGCGTGCTGGGGCAGTGAATCTGAGGGCTTGACCATATTTGCCAACGCGGCGTCAGCGCCGATGCTGTCGGGCAGGTCGTCGTCCCAGTCTGGTCGTGCCGCCGGCGCCCTCTGCTGGGTTACTCGCGCCGAACCCCGACGGGGCTGCCCGGGCTCTTCCCGGCGTTCAGAACGCTTCATCGGCGGGCGCTCAATTGCGCGCGTTGGATCATCGTCGCTGGTCCTGCGCCGGTCGTCCCTGGATCGATCACGTGCGCCGCGCTGGTCGCGTTCGTCCGCCACGGCCACATCATTACGCGTCACCATCGCGAATATGCGTTCAGAGACCAGCCGAGCGCCATGGAGGCCGGGTAGAAGACCACCACGTACAAGGACAGGGAGCGGGTCGTGTCTGCGCGAAGCCATGCGGCAACGTGGCCGCCATTACCATCTGCCGATGCAGATTCGATCGACCCGGACCGTACCGGGTTCACCAGCTTCGGTGCTGGCAGCGATCGAATCCGTACAGGCGATGTCCGGGGTGTCACGGTCCACCTCACCTGAGCTGCACTCCGACCCACCGGCGGACTCGGCCAAGGTCGCGGTCCGCTGGCCCGTCGCTGCGACCCGTGACGTCGCGGTCACGACGACACCCACGAGCAGCGGAACCCGCATCGACGCGTCAATCGAGGTCGGGCCCTTCATCCCCTACTTTTTCTGGTTCACCTATCCGATCCTGTTTTGGTTTGCCCGTCGACAGGTCCGCTGGGTGACCGGGGCCGTGGAATCCGCAGCGTCTGGAGACGAGCTGTCGCAGCCGCTGACGCTCCCGTCGCTGGTCCCGGCGGGCGGTTACTCCAAACATCAGGCGCTCCATCTGGCGACGGTCGGCGCGATCGGGGCGCTCGTGACCTACGCAGGATCGCTCCTTACCCAGAACCTCGACCTCATTGCCGACACTTTTGGCGCTTCAGATAAACAGCTTGGGCTGTCGCTCGCTGTCGTCCGCGGGGGCATCCTCATCGCCCTGGTCGCTGCAGCTCTTGCCGATCGGCATGGCCGACGCCGCATGCTGCTGATCTCGCTTGGAGGTGTCGGTTTGGCCAGCATCGTCGCCGCGCTTGCGCCGAACCTGGCGGTCCTGACTGCAAGTCAGATGGTGACCCGGGCCTTTGTCAACGTCACCGTCGCGGTTGGTTCGATCTCGGTCGTCGAAGAAGCGCCCGAACGAGGACGGGCCGCGAGTATCGCGCTGTTCGGTTTGGCGTCATCGGCTGGATATGCGGCGGCGGTGCTGCTGCTGCCGCTCGTTGGATCGGGAGACAAGTGGCGCCTCGGTTTCCTTTTGGCGAGTGCAACCTTGCTGGTCATCCCGCATTTCACGCGAACGCTCCGAGAGAGCCGCCGCTTCACGGAGATGCGACAGGCGCCAGCGGTCAAACGGGGTTTGGCGCATCTGATGAGCCCGCCCTACCGATCGCGCTTGTTCATCCTGGCTGCCGTGGCGACCCTCGGAAACATCCTTGCTGCACCCTCTGCGCAGTTCATCAACCGATATCTGGCCGATGAGCAGGGTTTTAGCCCGTTTCGCGTGACGGTATTCCGCGTGGTCACCGCCGGGTTGTCGGGTTTGATCGGCGTCATCCTGGGTGGCCGCTTCGCAGAGCGATACGGGCGACGGATCGTGGGGTCGGTGGGTTTTGCGCTGATGAGTGTCAGCATCGCCTGGTTCTATCTGGCCGACGGCCCGGCCCTCTGGGTGTCGAGCACGTTGGCGACATTCCTTGCTGGCATGGTCGCACCAGCGATGGGCGCCTTTACGAGCGAACTGTTCCCGACCGAATCACGTGGTACGTCTAATGCTGTGTTCCTTGGCGCTGGCGTGCTCGGATCCGTCACAGGACTGTTGGCCGCGGGAACATTGTCAGAACGGTACGACGACCTCGGGTTGGCAATCGCCTCCCTCGCCGTCGTTCCCCTCGTCATGGCTGTGTTTCTCATCCCACGGCTGCCAGAGCCGGCGGGGAGTCAGCTCGACGACCTCAGCCCATCGATTGTCGACAACCCCGGGATGTGAAGATGCCAAGCGGTTCAAACTCAACAGGTGCGCCAGACGGCCGCGACGGGCCGCCATACGGGTTGCAGCGCCCGCCGTTGCTGATGTTGATGGGCGCCCTTGTTGCCGCCATCATCTTGGCGATCGTGATCGGGTTCTTTGGCCACATCGTGGGCTTCCAGGTGTCTGACTGTCGTGGTGTTGAAAGCGCCCGGTGTAACACGATCCGGGACTTCATTCGCGGCTACTTCACGCTTCTGGCGGGAAGTGCCGTGTTGATCACTTGGGTGGCCTGGCAACAGGGATTCCAAGCGGGTTGGCTCAAGGCAAGCTTCATCCTGTTTGGAAAGGTTCTCGCGGCAGGAACCGTCTTGGCCTTCGTGATCTCGTTGATCTCCCGGCTCACGGCCTAGGCCGAGGGGCAGCGCTGGCAAGCGCCGCACGGTTCACTTTTCGCGGTGTGGTCGACAACCCCAGATCTGACGTGGGACAAACGAAAGCCTCGCCAATGAGGCGAGGCTTTTGAGTGTGCCCGGGGTGGGACTCGAACCCACACGCCCGCAAAGGCAACGGATTTTGAGTCCGTCGTGTCTGCCAATTCCACCACCCGGGCAAGGACCGAGAGTTTAGCTTGAACGATCTCTCGGCACGGATTCCCACACGTTGGTGGTATCCCGCCCCGATCGCACAACATGTAGGGACGCGCGCCTGGGCCTCACCTCGGTGGGGTTGCGGCAAGCTGACGACCTAGGAGCAAAAGCATCTGATGAGCACGTTTGCATACATTCGGGGCACCGGAGCCGCCCTTCCCGACGGGCGCATCACCAACGCCGAACTGGCCGCTCGGTTTGATGTGCCTGAGTCTTGGATTTTGGAACGAACCGGAATCATCGAACGCAGACGTATCGCCCCGGGCCAAACCGCCTCCGAACTTGGCGCCAAAGCCGGAGAGCAGGCGATCCAAGCAGCGCAGTTGTCTGCCGGCCAGATCGATATGGTGATCGTCGCGACCGGAACACCCGACCAGCCCCAGCCCGCCACCGCTGCCTTCGTTCAACATCGCCTCGGTCTGGCTTGCGGCGGTTTCGACATCAGTGGCGCCTGCGCAGGGTTTGTGTATGCGGTGTCCGTCGCGGCGGCCCTGGTACGGGGTATGGCGCATCGAAACGTCCTGGTCATTGGTGTCGATGTGATGTCGAGCATCGTGGACCCGCAGAATCGAGCGACCGCGGTCATCTTCGGTGACGGCGCGGGGGCGGTAGTCGTGTCGGCTGCTGATTCCGACGAGCCCATCGGCGTGCTCAGCGATTCGAGTGCCTTAGATGGCGGCGCAGCTGACATTCTCCAAGT
>CXWK01098540.1_pt1 | contig 20357 bp, 14 predicted proteins | sample 590851 | NCBI WGS metagenome assembly CXWK01 (sample SAMEA3498364, study PRJEB10139) | wastewater metagenome | biome: wastewater treatment plant; material: activated sludge | place: Denmark | collected 2014-08-01 | reverse complement strand
CGAGGGCGGTGTAGATCTCGAAGAAGTCGTTCATCAGCAGGGAGCGGCACCAGGCATCGATCAGGATGTGGTGGTTGCTCATCATGAACCAGTAACGTGCCGCACCCACCCGGATCAGGCGCAAGTGGAACGGTGCCTGGTTGAGCAGGTCGAACCCGGCCTCGCGCTCGGGCTTGAGCAGGGCTTGCAGCTTCGGCTCCTGCTCGGCGGCGGCGATCTTGCTCCAGTCCAGATATTCGATCGGCGTGCTGCCCGGTTTGTGGATAACCTGCAGCATGCCTTCGCCGACGTTCCAGCAGAACGAGGCGCGCAAGGCTTCGTGGCGGGCGATAACCGCCTGCCAGGCCTGGACGAAACGCTGCGCATCGAGCTCGCTGTCGATGCGGTAGCGATCCTGCATGTAGTACAGGCCCGTGCCCGGTTCCAACAGGGTGTGCAGCAGCATGCCTTCCTGCATGGGCGTCAGCGGGTAGACGTCTTCGATCAGCGCTGCAGAAATCGGCAGTGCATCCAGTTGCGCCTGGTTCAGTTTCGCCAGCGGGAAGTCCGACGGCGTCAGGCCGCCCGCGTCATCGCGCAGGCAGTGCTCGATCAGGCTGCTCAACTCACACAAGTAAGCATTGGCCAATTCGCTGATGGTCTGGGGCGCATAGCGTTCGGCGCTGAAGGTCCAGCGCAGCACCAGTTCGCCGCCGTAGACCTGACTGTCGACGCTCAATTCATTCGGCAGCGGCGCCTGCGCATCAAAGGCCGCGCCAACCGCTTCATCCAGCGGATGGAACAGTGCATCGGCCGCAAAGCTCTGGTCGAACTGACCCAGGTAGTTGAAGGTAATCGGCGCCGCCGGCAGCTCGGCCATGCGCTGGCGGGTAGGCTCATCGGCCAGATAACGCAGCACGCCATAGCCCAGCCCTTTGTGCGGTACGGCGCGCAATTGCTCCTTGATCGCCTTGATCGAGGCGCCCTGCCCGGCCACCTCCTCGATGTTCGCGGGTGTCAGGCGCAGCGGGTAGGCGCTGGTGAACCAGCCGACGGTGCGGGTCAGGTCGATGTCGTCGAACAGCGCCTCGCGACCATGGCCTTCAAGTTGAATCAGCGCCGACGCGTGACCGTTCCAACGGCAGAGCACGCGGGCCAATGCAGTCAGCAGCAGGTCGTTGACGTGGGTGCGATATGTACTCGGCGCCTGTTGCAGCAATTGCCGAGTGCGCTCGCTGTCGAGGCGCACGCTGACGGTTTGCGCATGGCGATGCTGGCGACCACCCTGCGGTCGATCGCAGGGCAACTCGGCGCTCGGCCCGGCCAATTGCGCCTGCCACCAGCCCAGTTCTTCACGCAGGGATTCGCTGCCGGCATAGGCCTGCAAGCGGGCGGCCCAGTCCTTGAAGGCACTGGTCTTGGCCGGCATTTGCACCGGCTGTTGTGCGTCAAGTTGGCGATAGACGCTCTGCAGATCTTCCAGCAGCACGCGCCATGAAACGCCGTCGGTTACCAGGTGGTGAATCGCGATGAACAAGCGCTGCTGACCTTCGGGACCGTCGACCAGCAACACCCGCAGCAACGGCCCCTCTTCGAGATCGAGGCTGCGCTGGGCGTCGGCGAACAGGGCGGCGCATTGGTCCATGGACGCGACGCGCACTTGCCACAGCACCGGCACATCGGACATCGCCTGGTGCCGGGCTTGCCACTGACCGCCCACCTGGCGGAAGCGCAAGCGCAACGCATCGTGCTGTTCAATCACCGCCAGCAAAGCTTGCTCCAGGCGATGGGGCTCCAGGGCCTCGCTCGGTTGCAACAGCAACGCCTGGTTCCAGTGTTGGCGCTGGGCAATGGCGGCGTCGAAGAACCAGTGCTGGATCGGCGTCAGGCGCGACTCGCCGCTGAGCAAGCCTTGCTCGGCGGTGACCTGCTCGGTGCGAGCCGCCACGGCGGCGAGGGTCTGCACGGTCTGGTGCTGGAACAGGTCGCGAGGGCTGAAGTGAATGCCCTGCTGGCGCGCGCGGCTGACCACCTGGATCGACAGGATGGAGTCGCCGCCGAGTTCGAAGAAGTTATCGTTGAGCCCGACCTGTTCGACGTTCAGCACTTCGCACCAGATCTGCGCCAAGGTCAGCTCCAGCTCGTTGCTGGGCGCCACATACTGCTGACGGTTCAGCTCCGGGTCTGGCGCCGGCAGTGCGCGACGGTCGAGTTTGCCGTTGGCGGTCAGCGGCATGCTCGCCATCAGGATCAGGTGCGTGGGCACCATGTAATCCGGCAGCTGGGACTTGAGGTGCGACTTGAGTGATTCACGCAGTGCGGCTTGATGCGACTCGTCCTGTTTGGCGACGTCGGATACCAGATAGCCAACCAGTTGTTTGCCGCTCGGTGCATCGAGCGCCAACACCACCGCTTCACGTACCGATGGATGTTCCAGCAAACGGCTTTCGATCTCGCCCAGTTCAATGCGGAAACCGCGGATCTTCACTTGATGGTCGATTCGCCCGAGGTATTCCACCAGGCCATCGGCGCGCTGGCGCACCAGGTCGCCGGTGCGGTAGATACGCCCGCCGTTGCCGGCAAACGGATCGGCAACGAAGCGCTCCGCGGTCATGCCTGGACGTTGGTGATAACCCTGGGCCAGGCCGGCACCACCGACGTACAACTCGCCGGTCGCACCCTGTGGCACCAACGCCAGGTCGGCATCGAGAATGTACGCCACGCGGTCGCCGATCACGCTGCCGATCGGTACGCTGCCGGCGCCTTCTTCCAATGCTTCGGGGGCCAGGCTGGCCAGGGGCATGACCACGGTTTCCGTCGGGCCGTAGGCATTGAAGAACAGGCTCGGCTTGAACGCCGCACGAATCCGCGCCAGGTGTTCGCCGGTCAGCGCTTCGCCACCGGTGATAATCATGCGCACCGGCAAGGTTGCGTTCTGCGTTGCCAGCCACTGCGCCAACTGGCTGCCGTAGCTCGGGGTGAAACCGAGGATATTGATATGGTGGCGACGGATCAGTTCGCAGATCTCTTGCGCGTCCCATTGGCCCTGGGCACGCAGGACAACTTGGGCACCGCTCAGCAGCGGCGCCAACAAGCGCTCGGTGGCGGCGTCGAAGTTGATCGAATAGAAGTGCAACTCGCAGTCGTCCGGGCGCATGCCGAAACGCTCGATCACCGCGCGGCAATGCATGGCGATTTCGCCGTGGGACACCACCACGCCTTTGGGTTTACCGGTGGAACCCGAGGTGTAGATCAAGTAAGCCTGATGTTGCGGCAGGCTGATGTCAGGCAGTTCGCAGACGGGATAATTGGCAAGCGCCGCAGAGTCTTCCTCCAGGCACCAGCGGCCGACGCCCGCGGGCAAATCGCCAAGGGCCTGGAACATCGCCGCGTCACTGAGCAGCAAACCGACGCCGCTGTCTTCGATCATGTAGAGCAAGCGATCCAGCGGGTATTCCGGGTCCAGCGGCACGTAGGCGCCACCGGCCTTGAGGATCGCCAGCAGGCCGATGACCATCTCCAGCGAACGCTCCAGCGCCAGGCCCACCCGCACCTGCGGGCCCACGCCGCGCTCGCGCAGCATCCAGGCCAGGCGATTGGCGCGGCTGTCGAGTTCGGCGTAGGTCAGGGTGTGCCCGGCGAAGGTCAGGGCCGGCGCATCGGGACGCGCCCGGGCCTGTTCGCTGAACAACTGATGGATGCACTGGTCGAGTCGATGCGCGCCCGGCTCGACGCCCAGGCTGTCGAGCAGCTGTTGTCGTTCACCGATATCGAGTAACGGCAACTCACTGAGGCGCTGCTGCGAATCGGCAATCAGCGTCTCAAGCAGGTTGCGCCAGTGCGCGGCCATGCGCGCAATCCGCGGCTCGTCGAACAGATCGGTGCTGTAGGTCAGGCAGCAACCGAGGCGATGGTCGAGGTCGGTGACTTCCAGGTTGAGGTCGAACTTGGTCGCGCGGGCATCGTTGGCCAGGTATTGCACGGTCATGCCGGCCAGGGTGCGGCTCTGCTGGAACTCCCAGCGCTGCACGTTGCACATTACCTGGAACAGCGGGTTGTAGGCGGCGCTGCGCGGTGGCTGCAAGGCTTCCACCAGATGATCGAATGGCAGGTCCTGATGGGACTGGCCCTCGATCACGGTGTGGCGAACCTGCTCGAACAACTCGCCGACGGACATCTGCCCATCGAGCTGGCAACGCAGCACCTGGGTATTGAGGAACGCGCCGATCAGCCCTTCGCTTTCCGGGCGAATGCGGTTGGCCACCGGCGCGCCGATGCGCAGGTCGGTCTGGCCGCTATAGCGATACAGCAGCGTGGCCAGGGCGGCGGTCATGGTCATGAACAGGGTCAAGCCGTTTTGCGCATTGAAGGCACGCACCCGTGCCGCCAGATCGTCGCTCAGGTCGAAACGGTACAACTCGCCCTGGTGGCTTTGTACCGGAGGACGCGGACGGTCGGCCGGCAATTCCAGCAGCGGATGCTCACGGCCCAGTTGCGCGGTCCAGTAGTCGAGCTGGCGCTGGCGTTCACCGGACTCCAGCCATTGGCGCTGCCAGACGCTGTAATCCAGGTACTGCACCGGCAACGGCGCCAGCGGTGATTTGCGTTCCTCGACGAAGGCTTCGTAGAGCACACTGAGTTCCCGGGCAAAGATGTCCATCGCCCAGCCTTCGGTGACGATGTGGTGCAGGGTCAGCACCAGGTAGTGCTCCTGTTCGGCTGTCTTGACCAGGCAGGCGCGCAGCAGCGGGCCGGTTTCCAGATCGAAGGGTTTGTGCGCCTCATCGTCGGCCAGTTGCTGGACTTGCCACTCACGGCCATCGGCATCCAGCGCGGTGAAGTCCTTGCAGTCGATGCGCACTGAGGTTGAGGCATGCACCTGTTGGCGCGCGACGCCATCGACACTGGGGAAAGTGGTGCGCAGGGTTTCGTGACGCATGATCAGCGCCTGCAACGCGGCCTCGAAACGCTCGACATCGAGCACCCCGCGCAGGCGCGCCATGCCACCGACGTTGTAGGCCGGGCTGTCCGGTTCCATCTGCCAGAGGAACCACATGCGCTGTTGGGAATAGGACAACGGCACCGCTTGGCTTCGGTCGACCTGGGCGATTGGCGGCTGTTCGTTGGTACGACCGCTGGCCTGGATCAGGCGCACCTGTTCGGCAAAGGCGCCCAGCCCGCTGTTTTCGAACAGGGCGCGCAAAGGCAACTCGACGTCGCAGGCCTGACGCGTGCGGGAGATGATTTGCGTGGCCAGCAGCGAATGGCCGCCAAGGGCGAAGAAGTCATCGCCCAGGCCGACTTGCCCCAGGCCCAGTACTGCACGCCAGATGTCGGCGATTTGCCGTTGCAGTTCGGTCACCGGTTCGACGTGTTCGCGCACCTGCCACTGCGGTTCCGGCAAGGCACGACGGTCGAGTTTACCGCTCGGGCTGAGGGGCATCTCGTCCAGGCGCATCAGCTGTGACGGGACCATGTATTCCGGCAGTTCCGCCGCCAGCACGTTTTTCAGGCGGGTGCTTTGGGCTTCTTCGGATTCAGTAGAGTCGGCGGTGTAGTAACCGATCAACTGGCCGCCGGCGGACGTTTCGCGCACCAGCACCACCGCCTGGGCGACACCTTCTTGCGCCAACAACCGCGCTTCGATTTCTTCCGGCTCGACGCGGAAGCCGCGCAGCTTGACCTGCTGATCGAGACGTCCGAGGTATTCGATCACTCCATCGGTGGTCCAGCGCGCACGGTCACCGGTGCGGTACAGACGCGCGCCCTGCTCGCCCAGTGGATCGACGACAAAACGCTCGGCGGTCAGGCCCGGACGGCCCAGATAACCGCGGGCCAGGCCGATGCCGCTGATGCACAGTTCACCCGGCACGCCGGCCGGCAGGGGATTCAGATCAGGGTCGAGTACGCGGCAGATCACGTTGCCCAGCGGCCGGCCAATCGGCGAGCGATCGCCATCGGCGCTGGAGCAATGCCAATGGGTCACGTTGATCGCGGTTTCGGTCGGGCCGTAGCGGTTGTGCAATTGCACGGCCGGCAGTCGCTCCAGCACCCGATTGCGCAGGTCGGCGGGCAGCGCTTCGCCACCGGAGAACAACCGACGCAGGCTGGTGCATTCGGCGCTGAGCGGTTCGTCGATGAACAACGCCAGCAGCGGCGGCACGAAGTGCAGCGTGGTCACGCCGTAGGCTTGAACCAGCTGCGCGATGCGCTGCGGATCGCGGTGTTCACCCGGCCCGGCCAGCAGCAGCCGGGCCCCAGTAATCAGTGGCCAGAAGCACTCCCACACCGACACGTCGAAACTGATCGGCGCTTTTTGCATCAGCACATCGGTTTCATTCAGGCTGTAGGTGTCCTGCATCCATTGCAAACGTTCGGCGAGGGCCGCGTGGGTGTTGCCGACGCCTTTCGGTTGCCCGGTCGAGCCGGAGGTGTAGATCACGTAGGCCAGGTTGTCTCCGTGCAGGTGCAGGCCCGGCGTGTGGCTTGGCCAGTTTTCCAGGTGCAGGGCGTCCATCGCGATCACGCTGACGCCGTCGCTCGCTGGTAAGCGCTCGAGCAATTGAGTGTGCGTCAGCAGCAACTCGACGCCGCTGTCGCTGAGCATGTAGGCCAGCCGTTCGGCGGGGTAATCCGGATCGAGTGGCACGTAGGCGCCACCGGCCTTGATGATCGCCAGCAGTCCGATCAACAGTTGCGGCGAGCGCTCGGCGGCAATGGCCACGCACACATCCGGACCGACGCCTTTGTCGCGCAGGTAGTGGGCCAGACGATTGGCCTGGGTGTGCAGTTCGGCGAAATCGAGGCTGCCACCGTCCCACAGCAGCGCGGTGCGTTCCGGTGTCTGACGGGCTTGTTGGTTGAGCAGTTCCGGCAGCCACTGGCTGGCGGGTGGGCACGGAGCCACGGCCCATTCGGCTTGCTGATTTATTTCAGTTCCGGTCAGCAGTGGCAGATCACCGATGGCGGTTTCAGGTTGTTCACTGATGGCGCGCAACAGGCGGCTGTAGTGCTCGGCCAGGCGTTCGATGGTCGCGGCATCGAACAGCTCGCTGGCGTAGTCGAAGGACAGGCTCAGGCGCCCGTTGCGATCTTCTTCGCTGTGCAACTGCAGGTCGAACTTGGCCTCGCGACTGTGCCACGGCAGTTCCTCGGCAAGCAGCCCGGGTAGGCGTTTCAAGGCGCTGAGATCCCGTTGCTGGTGGTTGAACATGACCTGGAACAGGCCCTGTTCGCGCGCCTGGGGGAAGGCCTCGAGCAGTTGCTCGAACGGCAGATCCTGATGCGCCTGCGCCCCCAAGGCAGCCTGTCGGGTTTGTGCCAACAACTCAACGAATGGCAGACGCGAATCCACCTCGGCGCGCAGCACCTGGGTATTGATGAAGAAGCCGATCAGGCCTTGGGTTTCCAGGCGTGGGCGGTTGGCATTCGGCACGCCGATGCGGATGTCGCGCTGCCCGCTGTAGCGATGCAACAGGCTCTGAAACGCGGCCAGCAAGAGCATGTACGGCGTGGCTTGATGGGCCTGGGCGGTCTGGCGAATGGCATCGCTCAAGTCCGCCCCCAGGCGCACGGTATGGCGGGCGGCGCTGTGCAGCTGTTGCGCCGAGCGCGGGTGGTCGGTGGCCAGGTTCAGGGTTGGATGCTCATCGCCCAACTGCGCCTTCCAATAAGCCAGTTGGCGCTCGCCCTCCCCTTGCGCCAGCCATTGGCGCTGCCAACTGCCGTAGTCGGCGTACTGGGTCGGCAGTGGCGCGAGCGTGGCTTGTTGTCCTTGGGCAGCCGCCGCGTACAGCCGGGAAAATTCGTCGATCAACACATTCATCGACCAGCCGTCAGCGATGATGTGATGCAGCGTCACCAGCAGTTGGTGATCTTCGTCGTCGAGGCGCACCAGCGTTACCCAGAGCAACGGCCCCTTCTCCAGGTCGAACTGAGTGCGCGCTTCGTCCTCGCGGATTTGCCGAGCCTTGGCTTCACGCTCGGCCAGCGGCAGATCGCTGATATCGATGCGTTGCAGATTGAATTCAGCGGCCGTAACGACCTGCTGCAGCGCCACCCCGTCACGCTCGAAGAAACGTGTGCGCAGGGATTCGTGGCGCTCGATCAACTGCTGGAAACTGCCGCGCAGGGCGTCTTCGTCCAGTTCGCCGCGCAGGCGCAAGGCACCGGGAATGTTGTAGGCGCTGCTCTGCGGGTCGAGCTGCCAGGTGATCCACAGGCGATTCTGCGCCAGGGATTGCGGCATGGCCTCGCTACGCGACAGCGCGCTGATCGCGCCTTGGGCGAGGCCACCGTCCTGCTGTTGCCGCGCCACCGCGTCGGCGAAGGCACCAAGGGTCGGCGCTTCGAACAGCAGGCGCAGGTTCAGCTCCAGGCCAAGTTGTTCCCGCAGACGCGCCACCACTTGCGTGGCCGCGATGGAGTTGCCGCCCAGCAGGAAGAAGTGATCGTCGGCAGCGACCTGCTGGACCTGCAATTGCTCGCACCAGATCTGGCCGATCAGGCTTTGCAACTCACAGGCGGACTCAACGTTGCCTGTGCTTTCTGTGACCGCCGAAGGGAACAGCGCATAACTGTCGAGGCTGCCTTCGGCCAGGCGATTGCGGCACGCCGAGCGTTGCAGTTTGCCGCTGGAAGTCTTGGGCAAGGCGCCCGGATTGAGCAGCACCACCACGCTCGGCGCTTCCTGGTACGCCTCGGCCACGGCCTGGCGGATAGCCTTGATCAAGGCCTCGGGCGGGAGGATTTTTTGCACACTGCGGCTGATCTCCGCAGCGATGCCGATGCCTTCCTGGCCATCGATATTGACCGCAAAGGCGGCGACGCGCCCCTTGCGCACCACTTCCACTTCACGCTCGACGGTCTGCTCGATGTCCTGTGGATAAAGGTTGTGCCCGCGCACGATCAGCATGTCTTTCCGGCGCCCGGTGATGAACAACTCACCGTCGCGCGTGAAACCCAGGTCACCGGTGCGCAGCCATTTTTTACCTGCGTGCTGGACGAAGGTCTTGGCCGAGGCTTCGGGGTTGCGCCAGTAACCGTGGGCGATGCTCGGGCCGCTGGCCCAGACTTCGCCGACCGCGTTGTCAGCCAGTTCGTTGAGCGATGCCGGGTCCATGATCAACACCGTGTGATCCGGCTGGCTGACGCCGCAGCTCATGATCGCGCTGCCCTCGCCGGCTTCGGCACGGTTTTGCGCCAGGGCCCGGTCGTCCACTCGCAAATTGCCGATGCCTTGGCCGCGCGGAGTACCGGCGACGAACAGCGTGGCTTCCGCCAGACCGTAGGAGGCCATGAAACTGTCTTCGCTGAAACCGCAGCTGGCGAACTTCTCGGAGAAACGTTCCAGGGTGTCGAGGCGAATCGGTTCCGACCCGGAATAGGCCACGCGCCAGCCGCTCAAGTCGAGGCGTTCCAGGGCCGACTCACTGACTCGTTCACTGCACAGGCGATAGGCAAAATCCGGCCCGCCACTAATGGTGCCGCCGTATTCACTGATCGCTTCCAGCCAGCGCAGCGGCCGGCCGAGGAAGTACGCCGGCGACATCAACACGCACGGCACGCCACTGAAAATCGGCTGCAACAGGCCGCCGATCAGGCCCATGTCGTGATACAGCGGCAACCAGCTGACGATCACGTCGTCGGGGTTCAGGTCGATACCGAAACCGTGGCGGATCAGCAATTCGTTGGCCACCAGGTTGCCGTGGCTGACCTGCACGCCCTTGGGCAATGCGGTGGAACCAGAGGTGTATTGCAGGAAGGCGATGTCAGCGTCTACCAGGGCTGGCGCGACCCAGCGTTCGGCGTGGGCGCTGTCGAGGGTATCGACACACAACAGCGGCGGCGCCCCTTCGATTTGCAGCAGCGAATCGCGCAGGCCGGCACTGGTCAGCAACAGGCGCGGCTCGGCATCGCCGATGATCGACAGCAGCCGCTCCTGATGATGCCGACGCGCCGACTCCGGCGGATAGGCCGGCACCGCGATCACCCCGGCGTATAGGCAACCGAAGAATGCCGCGACGTAATCCGGCCCGCTGGGAAACAACAACACCGCGCGCTCGCCAAAGCCGGCCTCGGCCTGCAACGCGCCGGCAATCGTCCGCGCCCGCTGATCCAGCTCGCGATAACTGAGCACCACAGCCTGGTCCCGGGTTTCGGCGAGAAAACGCAAGGCCACCCGATCCGGCGTCAGGGCCGCGCGGCGCTGGAGGGCTTGGACCAGTGTGCTGGGGATTTCGAACGCGTCGGTCATGAGGTTTCCTGCCTGAATTCGGCTTGGTAGGAGCGAGCCTGCTCGCGAAAATCCGGAGAACGCCGCGGGGTGTCAGGCGCCCATCGTCATCATTGACGACCATCGCGAGCGAGCTCGTTCCTACGGGGTGATGAGGGTTGCGCTGTGCAATTTCTTCCTTGAGAACGGATGGCGCCTGGAAATAATTAGTCGCCAGGCATGAGCGCCAACCGGGCCGTGGCACGACAGCGTGTCGCAGTTCTCACTCTGCACCTTCAATGCGCATTACTTCTCTTTCTCAATTGACAATCATTATCATTCAACATAATTTGTCGCTCGATGTGTAGGGCGGCCCCGGCCTTCTTGTCGTCCCACTAACCTATTGGCAGCAAGGTGATTTCCAATGACGGAACAAGCGTCCACAAGCAGGTGCGATTCGCCGCTACTTCAAGCCTTCGTCGACAATCGACTGATACTGGTCAAGATTGCAGCCCGCATCACCGGCTGCCGCTCGCGCGCCGAAGATGTGGTGCAAGATGCTTTCTTCCGCCTGCAATCGGCGCCGAACATCACCTCCTCCTTCAAGGCGCAGCTCAGCTACCTGTTCCAGATCGTGCGCAACCTGGCCATCGACCACTACCGCAAGCAGGCCCTGGAACAGAAATACTCCGGCCCTGAAGAAGAAGGCCTCAACGTGGTCATCCAGGGCGCCTCCCCGGAAACCTCGCACATCAACTTCTCCACCCTGGAAAACATCGCCGACGCCCTGACCGAACTGCCAAGCCGCACGCGTTATGCCTTTGAGATGTACCGCTTGCATGGCGTGCCGCAGAAGGACATTGCCAAGGAGTTGGGGGTGTCACCGACGTTGGTGAACTTCATGATTAGGGATGCGTTGGTGCATTGCCGGAAGGTGTCGGGGAGTCGGGGGGATACGTTTGCCCAGCGTTGAGGCTTGATCGTGGGATCAAGAAGGCCGTTCTGAGATTCGGGACGAATCAGTCGCCCTGCAGTAAACCTGAGCTGTATTCGCTGAAGCTGTTTCCAAGTGCACTGCCTTGGAAATTCACTTTGCTGGGGTTGTTGGTGTGGCTTGGGGTAAAGCCAGCAGACGGTTGGCAGTCTTCGGAATAACAGCTGTGGGCACTCGTCCCCGAACAGGCGCTCAACAGCAAAGCGCTGGCGATTAGCGCGACTTTAATTTGGGTTGAGATCATTTTTCAGATTCCTGTGGGGAGGCGCGGTGATTTGACCCGACGCCTTCATCCTAGGCCGCTGACCCGTCGCCTATAATGAAACCTGGATGAGTGACAGGGTTCGTTCAGGATCGGCGGTTTTGCGCGCAACTCTCCCGGCGTCCGTCCAACCGCTACTCCTCCCCCAAACTTACGTATTAAAGACAGCTGTTTTCCGGGAGCCTACATTCGCTCACCGGCAAGGACGCATTCCAAACAGACACTCACGCCGAAGGCACTGAGTAAAATGCGTTACGTAGTCATCCTCCTCATAGTCATCATCTTGGCCACCCTTGCCTTGGCGTGGTATGGCTGGTATCGCCACCTGCGAGACGATGAAGATGACCTTTTTTAGCCAGCATGACGTAGCCTGAAGTCAGGTTTCAGGGTTGGCTGCAGGCTCCCCTTGAGCTCTCACCCCAAACAACCGATCGGCTATCTGCCGACCTCGCTCCAACCCTTCCTCCGTCAACCAGATCGATTTGTTCTTGTTCACCGGATTACTGATGAAACCCTGTTCATGCAATCGGCTCGTGGTCTCGAAGTCGAACTGTTTCCAAGCACGGCCGTCATCAAAGCTGAAGATTGCCAACAGGGCAAGCACGGCTTCTTCAATCAGTTTGTCGTCGTATTCCATGATGGTTGCTCCGCTCGTATTCATTGAGCTCTGCACCAGGCGCAAGCTCAGGTTGCCCGAGTAGGTTTCTGCGGTGCGCGTCCGAGTTTCGCGCAGGTCTCCAGGTAATCGGAGACGGCCTCTTCAAATGCCGCTCGGAGCTCACTAACCGACGCGCCGTGAAAACCCACGACATCCTTGATACCCACGATGTGCCCAACAAACAGGCCGTCTTCGTCACTGTAGTCAATGCGGGCAGCGTAGCCGTTGCAGTTCATCACATTCATGAGGGTAACTCCTGCCTGTTCAAGGAAAGCCTGGGCGTCACACAAGATTCAGATTTTGTGCTGGTCGGAGACTAGAATATCGAGGTGAGTCTCGATGGAGTTGTAGGCAAAGTCCGGGAATCATGTAGGGAGGTTACGTTTGCTGAGCCTACCGCAGCCGCTCAACGAGGCTTCTTTGCACGCTCATACACCGCACTACGCTCCCGCTTCCCTACTGCTACCACCGAAACCACGATGCGCGCTTCGATGACCTCATACACCAACCTGTACCCGGATGATTTCAACTTGATCTTGTAGCAGTCCGGCATCCCATGCAGCGCATCCGCTGGCACTCTGGGATTTTCCAATCGTTCGGCGAGCTTTTTTTTGAGTTGGTCGCGTAAGGTATGGCCCAATTTGTCCCACTCCTTGCGTGCCGAAGGCAGGAATTCGAGCTTATAAGTCATCCAGTTCTACCGGCACGGGCGTTTCGTGGCGGCGAGCGCGGACCAGCTCCGCCAGATCCAGATCGTCCAGCCGCTCCATCATGGCTTCGAAGACATCGGCAGGGACCATGTAGCCCATGACACGATTATGGTTGAGGACGGCGACTGGGCAACCATGGGCGCCACTCAGTACTGCCGAAGGATTTTTCTTCAATTCAGATACGCTGACGGCAACATCGGCCAATACGCTTTGCATGATTAAGACTCCAAATTAGGTCTTTATATTGGTCTAAATTGTCATTTTCAGCAACCTCGAATGTGGTTGCTGAGGCTGGGCGGTAAAGGGCTTTTTGAGGCTGAAATGGGTGTAAATCTATTTCAGGGCTAGACAGTCCTATTCCGTCGCTCCCTATTCCGTCCCCGGTCCTCTTTTCCAACTTTTCTCGTCACCTTCCCAGAGGTCAGTCGGTGCTTTCCCGCCTCTTTGAGAACCGGTGCAGATTGAGCCGGAATTGCAACGATCGTGTCACATACGTCACAAACCCCAGCCAAAATGCTCTTCGCCTCGCCGTGGCCATCGCTGAAGGGCGCAGTGCGGCGGACATAAGTCGTAGTGACAACCTTCTGGCAGTACTCACATAAAGCCTTACCGTGATCGCCTTCAAATAGAAGCTTCATAAGCTCACTCACCGTTGGACGCTGATGAACCACGGCGAAACGGGGGGCGGATTTATCTTTTGTACGCGCAAGCATGTAAAATAATAAATCCGCCCTTTTTCCAACTACGCAGCCGAATGGGACAAGGCTCACCTCGCCTCAAGAAAAACGTGACTACTCAGGTGTCTCGAGTCGATCCAACGCCTGATTCACCGCCAGCTCACCCAACATGATGACTTGCGCAATACCTAACAGGGAATTGCGCCTGGGCCCCTCCATATGATCCGCCAAATCCATGGTCATGACATTGGCCGACGCCAGCGACTCACAAGCATGGGCCAGCAGGGTTTCGGTATCGAGCTCTGGGTTGACGATGAACATGGTGCTGGGTCTGCGCGGGGTGTCCATGATGGGGACGTCCGGCTTCAAGTGGTAGTCGAGGGCGCGTTCGGCGGCATCGTGGAGTTTTTTTGAATTGAGGGTTTCGTACGGGGATGCCGGCTCGGTGTCCGGCGGATTGGGTGTGACTTTGAACATAGATGGAACTCCAGGTTTGAAAATGGAGCCGTCACCCTTGCTACCAAACGAGGGTGGCGACCATACGGAGGTTGGTAGACCGGAAACCTGGAAACCCGGCGCACTCGAGGTGCCCTACGCATGGCCGCCATATAAACAGAAGACGATGAGAGTCTCTGCAATAGGTTGCACTACGTATCAGGTATCCGGGCTACCAAACCCGATCGCTGTTTTTCAGCGACCGGCAAACGATAAAACCCAGACCCAATACGCACAAGCCGGCGGATTCTCTATCAGCTGTAGGCAACGACGCAAGGTGTTGTAGCCAGTGCGAAGTATCACTGAGTGTTTTTAAACACGCGCTCTACATCCGTTGAAAACATAACCAATTACGGCGTTTCCGATGGCTGTAGAAGCCGCAAGACTCACCACACCCCATTCCTGATAAACTCCCCCACCTCCCAGCTTCACCGATTCCAGATCCCCAATGTACGTATCCAACGACACACCCGCCCCGCTCTCCCGCCGTTTCTCCGTCGCCCCCATGATGGATTGGACCGATTGACGACAAAAGCCATTAAAATAAAGGCTTATAGCAATCTTCGATTTCCCCTGTACCAATTTTGTACAACTACCCCCTTTCAACTGATCTGTTCTCTGCGGAAAACTGCGTTTGCATCCGACAGAGGACGGCCAAAAAAAGCCACTGTCAGTCGAATATTTACGTTTGTGGTGAGCTTATTTGATTAGAAAAGTGGTTTATGGAAATGTCTCTGCTGAAAGTCCGCACTAATGCATCGCCTCATGCCCAGAGCCCAAGAATCATCCTATGAGGCTATTCGGCTTCCGTGATGCCATAATCTCACCGTTCTGCGTTGACTGAGCCCGACAGGGTTTTATTGAGTTTTACTGGTAGGTTGGAGGAATATGGACATCACATACAAATTGCCACATCCGGTGAGAATGACCTGCTCTGAATATACCGAGATGCACACACGGGCGAGGGATCGAATGTATGATGAAATCTTCGTCGGATTGGATATTGAAACATGCTCAATAGACTACTTGACGCAGACGATTACAAGGCTGCGCCCTGATATTTTTTCTTTTTATCGTTCCACCAGCTTGACTGATCATCTGGCGGGGATCGCGCTTAGCACAACGCTCTACTCTTACAAATTCAGGCGCCAAGATGGCAATATCTTGACAACATCAAATGTTCTTGATGGAATTTTGGAACAAACGGAGATTGGCGACGACATTCCGGTAGACTATCTCCGCCCACCGTTTAAAACTTGTTACATCGAATTTACAGACAGTCGAACCTCTTCACTCAAAGTCCATAACGAATCTACACATGAGCACATACTAGAAGGCGTATATATAAGTGAGACCCAGATTAATCCTGGCTCAATGGAGATGAAGCGTTATAACGACAGCCCAGTGGTGGACGTGACCAAGCCGTTGAGGATTCTAGACCTGATGTTTACCGGCTCGCCATTGGGTAAATCACATGTGGAAGATGATGCACTGCGAGTGCAAGGATTCTACATACAGGACGGAATGCGAACAATAAAGCAGGAGCTCAGTCGAGTCGAGGAAAAATACGGCGATGACGATGACTTCACAGGCGACATGAGATATTTATCTGAAACATTAAATCACATGGCCAAAGTTTTGTTGTTCACTAATTGCAAGCAATACCGCGACACTGCATTCAACGAGCGAAAGGAACTACGAAAAAAAATAACCTCGTTGAAAGGCATAGGTAAAATTCGTAAATTTGAAAATAAGCTCCGAAAGACCTATGATAGAGTAATAATTAGCCCTGTGGATAATGTGATCTATGAAACTGATGCAGGATTTGATCACGCAAGAAATGTAAAGGAAAAGCGTACGCACTGGAGGAAGGGGCATTTTCGAATGCAGCCATATGGCCCTGGAGCTACCAAGAGAAAAATTTTATTTATAGAGCCGACAGTCGTTGGGGGCGTCTTTGCGAAGAAAAAAAACTATGACGTGAAGGAGAAGGCTGAATCGCCTTGAGGTTCGTAGACGCTTCTATGTCCATAAACCGAGAGCAATCAGAAGATGACTTCTCCACTGCTTGATACGCACCATTGAACGGCGACTTTCTGGTCGATTCTGCCGGTGTTCAATGACTGCAAAGGGTCGGTTTCTGCCCGTCATGGTAGGCAGAAACCGGCCAGGAACGGTCATTGAATCGTGTCTACAAAAGCGCGGGTGATTCAGAATGCGCATTTGGCACTGCTCTCTATTACAGCCGGAGAGAAGCCAAAGAGATCCCCTCCGATCTGCATCCCCCTCCTTCGTTATCGGTTTCCCAAGCTGATAACGAGGGTTCGATTCCCTTCACCCGCTCCACTATTTTCAAGGCTTCCAGCGGTATCAAGGTGGCGTTGCATAGAACTGGTGACAGTTACTGATTCTAGGAGTGTTTTCGAGAAAAGCGAGAAAAGAGCGAGAAAAGGGGACAGATTTATTTTTTGCATTTTCCCTCGTGTAAAAAATAAATCCGTCCCCTTTCCGGTCCCCCGGAAACCTCGCACATCAACTTCTCCACCCTGGAAAACATCGCCGACGCCCTGACCGAACTGCCAAGCCGCACGCGTTATGCCTTTGAGATGTACCGCTTGCATGGCGTGCCGCAGAAGGACATTGCCAAGGAGTTGGGGGTGTCACCGACGTTGGTGAACTTCATGATTAGGGATGCGTTGGTGCATTGCCGGAAGGTGTCGGGGAGTCGGGGGGATACGTTTGCCCAGCGTTGAGGCTTGATCGTGGGATCAAGAAGGCCGTTCTGAGATTCGGGACGAATCAGTCGTCATGCAGCAAACCTGAACTGTATTCGCTGAAACTGCTGACAAGCGCACTGCCCTTTCAGTATTGCTGGGGTCTCAACTAAAAAGGACGTCACTCAGGGACGTCCGTCTGTTTATTACCACTCACTTCCGGTTGCCGCCCGTGCCTTCATACACTGCTGGGCGGGTCGACGTGCGCGCAGGTGTGGAAGACCGGGGATCCAGGAACCCGGCGCACCCGAAAGTGCCCCGCACACACCCGCCATAATTTAACAGCACACATGAAAAAAGTGACTGCATAAATTCAGGTGGCGCCTGTGCGTCTAGATCACGTGAAGGGCTTGATTGGGGACGGTAAAAGATGGGCGAATTCGGCGCGTATTGAGGGAAACCTCCTACATTTCTGCCGCCTCATCAACAGATTGAAAGTTTCACAGCTTGGTAGCGCGCCCCAAAGCTCAGTAAGGGTTTGTGATGCTATCGTTGTTCTCCCGTAACCCGTGTTTTGCTCTTCGTTAAAGTCAGGCTCAACAGGACGGAAACCAAGATGATGCCGCCGACTGTGGTCAGCGACCATTGGATCGGCACGTGCCACCACGGCGCGACCAGCATCTTGCCGCCGATGAACACCAGTACGATGGCCAGGCCATATTTGAGCAAGTGAAAGCGGTCGGCCATGTCGGCAAGCAGAAAATACAGTGCGCGCAGGCCCATGATGGCGAAGATGTTGGAGGTGAACACGATAAACGGGTCCGTGGTGACGGCGAAGATAGCCGGGATGCTATCCACCGCGAACACCAGGTCGCTGGCCTCGATCAGTACCAGCACCAGGAACATCGGCGTCGCCCAGCGCAGGCCGTTCTGGCGCACGAAGAAGTGCTCGCCGTGAAAGCCGTCGGTGATGCGAAGATGGCTGCGCAGCCAGCGCAGCAAAGGGTTCTTTTCGAGGTCTGGCTGCTGGTTGGCGAAGATCAGCATCTTGATGCCGGTGATGACGAGGAAAGCACCAAAGACATAGAGTAGCCAGGCAAACTCCTGCACCAGCCAGACGCCGGCGAAAATCATACCGGCGCGCATGACGATGGCCCCGAGCACGCCATAGAGCAAGACACGGCGCTGCAACTCTGGCGGCACGGCGAAGTAGCCGAAGATCATGACGAAAACGAACATGTTGTCGATCGACAGCGACTGTTCAATCAGGTAGCCGGTGAGAAATTCGAGCGTTGTACGCTGGGCCACTTCGGCACCGACATGGCTGTGCAGATACCACCAGAGCAGAGCGGCGAAGACCAGTGCCAGGCTGACCCAGGCGATGACCCAGGCCAGCGCTTCGCGGACCGAAACACGATGCGCCTTGCGCCCGCCGAAGACGAACAGATCGAGCGCCAGCATGGCAAGGACGAACACGATGAAGGCGGCCCACATCCAGGGTTGGCCGACGCTGATGGCCGTCATCTACTGTCTCCGCATGAAGCAGCAATAGGCTGGAGGGGTCATGCTAGCGAGCCTGTTACCACAACAAAAATCGTTTATTTGTTGCGAATAGTTCGTTTTTTACGAAGTATTGATTCAGGTGCTCAACTACCAGCAACCGCATTGGTTATGCTCCGTGGTCAAGGCGGGTGGCGTGGCGCGCGCTTCCAGCAGTCTCGTCTCTTGCTCGATCGTGATGGAAAGGTCTGCTACACCCTTCGACAGTCTTGGCAACTGGTAAGCCGGTGATGCTGGCGTATATTGATAGTGTCGATCCAGGTAGTTGAGGCGATAAAAGATCGCCAATGGTGGGACAAGCGAGAGTGCTGGGGGCGCTAGCGGATAACCCGGAACGTTGGAGGTGTCACATGAGGCAGTATCAACGACTCTTTCTGATCGCAGGTCCCACCATGCGTCACTCGCCGGCGATGGAGCGGGCAATCGCATTGGCCGACGCTACAGGCGCAGCGCTGCATATTGCGGTGTTCATCGAAGACTTCGACCTTATGCGGTTAATGAGCAACAGTGAACAGCTTCGTGAGAGTTGCCGGCAGGAGAACCTGCAGTGGCTGACGGATGAGGCCGAACTCATGCGCAGGAAGGGCATCACTGTGACCACCGAAGTTGCATTGACCCGTGACCCGCTGCAAGAAATCCTTGGGCATGTGGCTGAAATGCAGCCTGACCTGATTATCAAGGACGTACACCATGAATCAGCGCTCAAACGTGTATTCATCACGCCTTTGGATTGGCAGTTGTTACGCGAATGTCCGAGCGCTGTACATCTGGTCAGCGAAGTCAGGTGTCCGCTTCCTCGAGTAATAGTGGCGGCGGTTGATCCATCGCATCCTGAGGGTCAGATCAGCGCAATCAACGACAGTATCATTCAGGCGGCGAGCGAAATGGCCGCGCAATGCGAAGCTGAATTGCACATGTTGTATGCCTATGAACTAACCCACACACATTTCTCTGATGCAGGTGCTGGCGCCGTGACGATGCCAGGCTTCGCCAACGACGTGCGCCGGTCACTTGAAAAGTGCTTCGTTGCCTTGGCCGGACGCCACGGCGTGCCACCTGAGCGACAACATTTCATTGCTGGGCCGCCAACGAAAGCGATGGCCGACTTTGCCACTCATACTCGAGCGGATGTCTTCGTAATGGGAAATACCCATCACAAAGGGGTGGACAAGCTGATTGGCAGTACCACGGAGCATGTTCTGTATCAGGTGCCCTGCAGCGTTTTGGCCATCAAGGGAGAAGCGGATCACTGAACGAAAAAACGGCTGGGGAAAAGGGGACAAATTTTTTTTAGAACACCATTGGCGTAAGAATAGGCTTCTACCCCAGTGGTGCTTTACAACGACTTCGCAGCCGAAGGGCGCGAAAGCCCCCCCTCGCCCAAAAAACGTGGCTACTCAGTTGAGTCGAGTCGATCCAACGCCTGTTTACAGCCAGCTCACCTGACATGATGACCTGCGCCTTGAACATGGATGGAACTCCGATGCTATTTAGAAAGGAGCCATCACCGCCTGCGCCATCGAGTCGATCAACATGAGCCTGCGCAAGGTCACCAAAAGCAGAGCCTCATTCCCGACTGACGATGCGGTAATGAAGCTCTTTTATCTGGCGCTGAACAACATCAGCAAGAAGTGGACAATGCCAATCAGGGACTGGGCGGGAGCCTTGAACAGGTTCAGTATCCAGTTCGAAGACAGGCTTTTGCAGGATTACCAGCCACCCCCGTTTACACAGGATTCATTACACCCCCCGCTTATCCTTAAGAGAAATACCGATTGCGGGATAAGAAATGATTTCTCGATCTGACTTGTTGTTGGAATTATCGATCGCTGTCACACCAAACTCGTATCGCACCCCCGCTTCCAGCCCGGTAATGGAAAATTCCAGTTGTTTCGTGCGCCCCAATTCATCATCGATACCTTTATCGACGATATAAGTAATATCCCCAGAACTGTCATATGACTCATCCCAGCTCAACTGCAAGGCCAAATTTGAGGTTCTTAACCCTGTAGGTTTGGTGGGCGCGGTAAGATGGCGGTCTCAAGGAACAAGTGCAACACCTGATGTAAGGTGTTGCCATGTCTACCCAATACAA
>CXWK01019834.1_pt1 | contig 20398 bp, 21 predicted proteins | sample 590851 | NCBI WGS metagenome assembly CXWK01 (sample SAMEA3498364, study PRJEB10139) | wastewater metagenome | biome: wastewater treatment plant; material: activated sludge | place: Denmark | collected 2014-08-01 | reverse complement strand
GCGGACATTTCAGTATTTCGGATATTGTGCTTACCGGCGAGTTGCCTGCAAATATCAAAAATGCCGCCGAAATGTATGCAGGTTGCGTAGCCAGTGCCATCGCCAAAGACGATTACCTGCAAATTATACAAAATACCGGATTTAAAAACATCACCCTTCAAAAAGAAAAATTGATTGTAGTACCCGATGATATTCTGAAAAATTATCTCAATGATGAAGAAATCGCCATTTATCATTCCAACAAAAATATCATTTACAGCATCACTGTTTATGCCGAAAAACAATCAAGTTGCTGCCAACCCGATTGCTGTTAAAATTTTGCAATGGCGGCGGGAATTTTTGCTTGTGTTTGATGAAAAATAACGAAGAATCCCAAAATGGATAATAAAAAGAAAATATTGGTACTTTGTACGGGCAACAGTTGCAGAAGCCAGATAGCAGAGGCGTATTTGCGACTTTTTGCAGGCGATAGGGCGGAGGTGTATAGTGCCGGAGTAGAAACGCACGGCGTGAATCCCAGAGCTATTGCTGCCATGAAAGAAGATGGGATTGATATTTCGCATCATACCTCCAACAACGTGGAAGAATATATTGGTGTAGATTTTGATTTTGTTATTACCGTTTGTGATAATGCAAAAGAAAGATGTCCTTTTTTTTCAACAAAAGCAAAAAAAATCCATTACAATTTTCCCGATCCGGCTAAGGCAATAGGCACAGAAGTAGCAATTTATGAGCAATTCAGGCAGGTAAGAGCACAAATAAAAGCCGAGTGCCAACGTTTTGTAGATACCTATTTGTAGAGAATATATATCCGAAAAGAAACAAAGGTTTTTGTCAAAATCAGCCTAAAAAAAACGGCAGTGTATTATATTACTATACGCTGCCGTTTCTTTTTTTTACTGCCGGTGTATTTTTATTATTTATACTAAAAAAATTCCACTTCATAAGAATAGATACTTCATTGTCTTCTTTTTTTTACAATGAGCACGGGTAAATATGATAAAACANNAGTGAAAGAAGGTGTAATAATGGTTAAATATTAAAAATCCGTAGTATAGTTTTAGAATACCATACTACGGATAAAATAAAATTGATGTGCTCTAATGATTTGGGAATTTTTCGGCTTTATTGTATGGTATCATTTATGATAAATGCTGCACTGCCAAACGGTGTATATTGTTGAAATAAGCAGCGGCTTTGAGCAGGCGGCTGCCATACCACGAAAAATAAGTGCCATCTACCAAAAGTGTTGCGCTGTTGGGCAGCATCAGGCGGAAAGGATAAGTATGGTGCTCTTTAAACGGAAAAGGCTCTGACGAAAACAACAATACCGCCGGTTGTTGTGCTACTACTTCGTTTATTTCTACTTCGGGGTAGCGCAAACGAGGAGCAAATATATTTTCAAAGCCCGCACGCTCCATCATTGCACTGATAAAAGTATCGCCGCCCACGGTCATCAGGGGGTCGTTCCATATAAAATAAGCGGCTCGCAAGCGCGGCTGGCGTGTGGGATATTCCGAAAAACTCCGGCTGATTTGTTGTAGAAGTGCCGCCGCATTTTCCGATTTTCCGCACAATTCGCCGAGGTACTGTATCATATCCAGCGCATCTTGAAGCGTTTTTATATCGCTCACCCACACCGGAAACTCCTCCGCCAAAGTCCTTATAGCTTCGGCTTCATTTTCTTCTTTGTTGGCGATGATTAAATCGGGGTGTAAAGTTTTTACTTGGGCAACGGATACATTTTTTGTGCCGCCCACTTTGGTTTTACGCTGTTTCCAGTGGTAGGGGTGCTCGCAAAATTTGGTAATACCCACCACTTCGTGCTCCAAATCCAAAGCTGCCAACAATTCTGTAATAGAGGGCACTAATGAAATAATGCGCTGTGGCGGATAGTGGGGCAACTGAGCAGAGCCTTGTNNAGAGCCTTGTAAAGCATCAAATGAAGTAAAAATCATAAAGGTGCTAATTTTTTATAAAGATAGCCATTTTTGCACATTTTAAAGAATAAAACTACCGATATATTTTTCATTTGTATGGCCTTGGTGTCCGGCATCTTTTATCAAAGCAAAGCATTATCCGCAAAACTGAAAAATCCGTTTTCGGTGACAATAACGTGGTCTAATAGCTGAATATCCAATAGTTTCCCGCTTTCGTGCAGACGCTTGGTGATGTTGCGGTCTTCGTTGCTGGGCTGCACATTGCCCGAAGGGTGGTTATGCACTACAATCAAAGAAGAAGCGTTGGATTCAAGGGCGCGCTTGAAAATGAGCCTAATGTCGGCAACCGTACCCGAAATGCCGCCGATGCTCAAACGCTCTTTGATGATGATTTTGTTGGCGCGGTTGAGGAGTAATATCCAAAATTCTTCGTGTGGCAGGTCGCGCAGCAGCGGCTGAAATAGCTCATAAATATCGTTGCTGCCTTTAATTTGCTGTCGCTGATACACCAAAGCCGTTTGGCGGCGTTTGCCGATTTCCAAAGCAGCCACAATACTGATAGCTTTTGCTTCGCCGATGCCTTTGAATTTGCACAAGTCGCTGATGCGCAATTTTGATAATTGGTTAAAGTCGTTATCTACGCTGTGCAAAATGCGCTGCGATAAATCTACCGCCGATTCGCGGCTGTTGCCCGAACCTATCAAAATGGCGATAAGCTCGGCGTTGCTCAGTGATTCGCTGCCTTTGGCAAGGAGTTTTTCGCGGGGGCGGTCGTCTGCTGCCCACTGCTTGATGCCTAATTTGGGGGTTTCGTCCGACATAGCGTATTCATTTTTTTACCAAAGAAACAAAAAAAACCGTTTGAAAATAACGAAATATTTTTCAAACGGTTTTTTATTTAACAAATAAAATGGTGTTGTGCTTTTATTTAAAATCCAACAACTCTACTTTAAATACCAATACCGAATTGGGCGGAATGGGCGGCGGCGATTGTTTGCCATACGCCAAGCCCGAAGGAATAATCAACAAACCTTTGCCGCCTTTTTTGAATAAAGGAATACCTTGCTGCCAACCCGGAATTACTTGCTGTAAAGGAAACTCTATCGGCTGATTGCGGTCGTAAGAAGAATCAAATTTGGAGCCGTTGGCCAAAGTGCCTTCATAATGTACTTTTACGACGCTTTGGGCGGTGGGATTGCCTCCGCTGCCTTCTTGTTCCATTACATAATAAATGCCGTTGGGCGTGCTTTGTGCTTTCAAGCCTTTTTCGGCAATGTACTTTTCAATGAGGGCTTTATCGGCGGCGGCTTGGTCGGCGGCACTCAACTCGGCAGCAGGTGGCGGTGTGTTGGCAGGGGCTGCATTGTGGGTGGCTTCGGTAGCGGCACCTTCTTCGCTGTGTTGTGCAGAGGGTTGCTTGCACGCAACCGCCGACAGCAGCAGCAATGCCGCCAAAAATGATGTTTTAGTGCTGTTCATTTAAAAATTAATTGAATTAAAAAATAAAATGCAATTTCGTTTGAAACAACAAAGTTGATAAAAAAATGAGTTGCTACACCAATTATCGTTTAAAAAAAGACCAAAGTCTTTATAATTTTGTTGCAGCTTTGCTGCAAATACTTGTTTTTTGATTTTTTTTCACCTTACATCACCATGCTTTTACAAGAATTATCGCTCAAAAATTATAAGCAATACACTGATTTACAACTCAATTTCAAAGAAGGATTGGTGGGCATTATCGGCAAAAATGGAACCGGAAAATCTACTATTTTTGATGCCGTAGTGCACTGCCTTTTTGGAAAAGATGAAGATGAAAAAAGTTATATACGCTCTGTGATGGCACCCGAAACTGCTCCCGTAGAGTTGCTGCTTATTTTTGAAGTAGGAAATACCCCGTATAAAGTGCTAAGAAAATACAGAGGAAAAGACCTCAGTAAAGGCACGATAGAAGCAGAATTGTATGATGAAAACAAAAAAACCTTGTTGGCGAGCAGTGCCAAAGAAGTCAATGCACAAATCAGTAAAATAATCGGTATGGAGTACGATGCTTTTAAGCGTTCGGTGTTTTCGGGGCAAAAAGAACTCGCCGAGCTATCGACTGCCAAACCCGCACAACGCAAAGAATTGGTGCGTAAAATACTGGGCGTGGAGCGTTTGGAGGTTATTCAAAAAAATATCAACAGCGACAAAACCGCCATCGCCAACGAAATTAAAGGAAAACAAGAGACCCTGTTGAGCAATGAAGCCCTGCAACAAAAAAATACCGAAATCGCCGAAATAAACGCCAATATTGAACGCTTGCAACAACAACAGCAACAAACCCAACAATTGCTCCGTCAGCAGGAAGAACAACAAAGCCTACATCAAACGCAGTGGGCAGCCGAAGAACAAAAAATGCGCCACCATAATGAACAAATCAACAAATTGAACCGTTTGGAGGCAAATTTGGAAAGCCTGCAACAACAACTGAAAAAAGAAAAAGAACAAGCGCAGCAACTTCAACAACTTCAACAACAATGCGCCGACCAACAAAACGACATCAACACATTTCAACAACAAAAACAAGAAATAGAACAACTCCGCCAACAAGCACAACAACAAGCCGAATACGAAAAAAAACAGGCGACCCTCCTCGCTCATAAAACACAACTTGATGAATTGCGCGAAATTGTTACCAAACGAAAAGAGGAGCTTAAACCACTACCCGATTTGAAGCAGCAAACGGAACAACTGCGCCAACAGGAACATCAATGGCAGCAAACCATACAACAACAACGCCTTCACGACAGCTGCATTGACCAACAAATACAACAACTGAAAGGCAAAATAAAGGATTACGAACAAAAAATCGACAAATTGCAGTCGCTCAACCGCAATGCCCCTTGCCCTACTTGCGCACAGCCCCTGCTCGATATGTACGAAAGCACCCTGAACACCCTCCGCAGCGAAGTGGAAGCCGCCGCCGCCGAAATGCAACCCTTGACAATACAAAAACAAAATGCTCAGGAACAACTCTTTCAAAGCGAACAAAACCTCGCAGCTTGCAGAAATAATATTCACATAAAAGATAAAGAATACAATACACTCGTACAAATGCAACGCCAACAGCAAGAGGAGATAATGCGAGGTATGGAAATAAAAAAAATAATGGAACATATTGAAGATGACCTTAAAACAATGCCCGCTTTTACCTTAGACAAGCTGTATTTTGAACAACTCCAACAAAACTATAAGCGTTTTGAACCCACTTATCAACAATATATCATCAACAAAAATCGCTGCGAAAAAGATACGCCCCTTGTCCTCCAAAATATCGGCGAATTAGAACAACGATTGGAAAAAGGAAAAGAAATGATACAAACGGCGCACAACGATATACAAAAAATAGATTTTGTGGCAAAACATTATGAGGCACTGAAAATAAAACAACAAGAAATCGCCAACCAACTCACCGATACGCGCCAACAAATTTCTGGCTTTCAGGTGAGGCAAGAACGCCTGAATGGAGACAAAAAACTACTCCAAGCCGCCATAGAACAGCAGCAGCATATTCAGGAGCAAATACAAAGCCGCCAACAAGAAGCCGATGTATTGGGAAAATTATACGAGTTGGTACGCGAATTTAAAAACAATATCCTGCTGCGCATCAGCCCGCTTATTTCCAACGAAGCCAGCCTTTTGTTTAGCCAAATTACCAAAGGCAAATACGAACATATCAGCGTGGACGACAACTTTGAATTTCATATCATAGACGGCGGCAAGGCATATCCTATCAGCAGGTTTTCGGGCGGCGAACAGGATTTGGCAAATTTGTGTTTGCGGATTGCCCTGAGCAAAGCCATTACCGAACTCAGCGGACAACAGGCAATGAATTTTTTGGCTTTTGATGAAATATTCGGCAGTCAGGACGAAGACCGCCGCCAAGAGATTTTATTTGCTTTGCGCCTCTTGCAGGAGCAATTTCAACAGATATATATCATTTCTCACGCCGAAAGCATTATCAATGAGTTTCCTAATATTCTGCAAGTGAGCCACCAATCCGGCAGCGGCAGTTGCGCACAATGGTTAGATTAAATGATATGGCATACGGTTTTTATTTGCCTAAATAAACCTGAACCTTGTAATATTTTATATCGTATTTTGAAAAGCTACACAAATTCAATAAAATTTATTAAAATTAATGATGTATCTAAAAAAAGATGCTTAACTTTGCGGTTGTATTTTGAATAAGTATATATTTTTAATATTATACCATTATTTTATTAATTCAGCTAAAACCAATTTATTTATGAAACATCTGAACAAAATTGCTTTGTCAATGATGGCTTTGGCAGTAAGTTTTTGTGTAAATGCACAAGATGATATGCCACCTAACGCGAAGCCTGGAAAGTGCTACGCTAAATGTTTGATGCCCGATGAATACGAAACAGTAACCGAGCAAATCTTGGTGAAAGAGGCATCTAAAAAAATTGATGTGGTGCCTGCCACTTACAAAACCGTAGATGAGCAAATCTTGGTGAAAGAAGGCTACAAAGTATTGGAAGTAGTACCTCCTACTTATACTACTGTAACCGAACAAGTGATGGTAAAAGAAGCCGGAAAAAGATTAGAGTATGTTCCTGCTGTTTACGAAACCGTAACTGAGCAAGTGTTGGTAGCTCCTGCCACTACTAAATGGGTGCGTGGTGAAGCAAATGCTAACTGTGTTTCTGCTAATCCTGATGATTGCCGCGTGTGGTGTTTGAAAGAAGTACCTGCTGAGTATCGCACTGTAACTAAACAAGTTTTGAAACAAGCTGCTACTACTACCAGCTTAGATGTACCTGCCGAATACAAAACTGTAACTAAAACAGTAGTACAATCTCCGGCTAAAACTGTAGAAAAAGAAATTCCCGCTGAATATCGTAGTGTAACTAAACAAATCGTGGACAGAGCGGCTACTACTAGCAGCGTAGATATTCCTGCTGAATATAAAACTGTAACCAGCCGCAAATTGAAAAAAGTAGGTGGTTTCACCGAATGGCGTGAAGTAGTATGCGAAGCTAATATGAGTGCCGCTACTATCCGTCAAATTCAAGGAGCGTTGAAAGGAAAAGGCTACGATCCAGGTCCGATTGACAACGTATTGGGTAGCAAAACCCGTGAAGCTATCATGAAATTCCAAAAAGACAACGGCTTGGCTGTAGGTATCAATGGTACTTCAGTTCCTGTTGAAACAATGAGAGCTTTAGGTTTATAATCCTATTTTATACTAAATATTAAAAAAAAGCCCGAATTATTTGGATATAATTCGGGCTTTTTCTATTTTCGCGCTGAAGATAATTTTAATACAAAAAATTAATCGCCTCACCCCTCATCTTGTTTTGCGCATGAAGTTGATAAAAATTGCTTTGCTCGTATTTTTTACCGTTCTTTCTTATACCAATTCTGCTCAATCACAAACTTATTATCAAGGCTCTTTTGAAGAAATCAAAGGCGAAGCTCATCTCAAAGGAAGACCCTTTGTGATGGCATTCGGTGCGCCTTGGTGCGAACCCTGCAAACGTATGGAATACGAAGTGTTCGAATCACCTACCATTCAATCTATGCTCGACAAATATTTTCTTTATTATAAAGTAAATGCCGAAGCAGAATTTAACCTCACCGCTGTAATGAACGAAGTAAAAGTATATCCTACTCTTATCTTCTTTGATGCCGAAGGCAAAGAAAAAAGCCGCCTCACCGGATACAGCGATGTAAATGTGGTGCTGCGCGAACTCTTGAAACACAAACCCAAAGTTCCCAACAGTACATTTACACAATTTAGATAGTGCATCATTCTAAAAGTCACATATTTTTTTACCAAAGGCTGCCCGCATTTTTTTTGATGTAGGCAGCCTTTGGAGTTTTTTAGGAATAAAAAACTTCTGAATACAAAACCGACAAACAAAAACAAACTGAATTTTGTTATAAAAGTGACTTCATTATTGTCTGTCTCGGTAATCAATAAAAATTTTAGTCATTATGTCTGAAAAAAAAATATTTATAGCCCACCCAAATTCTCCAGAACAGGAAACTGCCCTGCACGACTTTATGAAACTTCATAAAATTAACTATGAAATTTCTTCTGAGGAGTTGTATAACCCCGAATTTGTAAAAATGATTGAGAAAAGCAAAAAACAACACAAAGAGGGAAATTTTATCACATTGGAGCAAGAAGATATTAAAAGTTTTTTGGGAATAAAATGAGGTATAAAATAGAAATTACCCAAGAAGCCCAAAAACATTTTGAATTTCATAAGTCGGCAGGGAACAGCATAATTACCAAAAAGATATATGTACTTCTTACCGCACTCACTGAACATCCTTTTAGAGGAGTTGGAAAACCTGAACCACTAAAATATAATTTAAGCGGATTATGGAGCAGAAGAATTAATAAAGAACACCGACTTGTATATCAGGTAAAACAAGAAACAGTGATCATTTATTCAGCTTTTGGTCATTATTTATTGTAAAAACAGGGCGATTGTTTTTATGATTACAAAAATCATATACCCGCTTCAAAAGCTGTCGACTGATTTTTTTCAAAATTTTAGTTTTTTTCTTGCAACAATACCGCTAACTGTTGTCGTAAAAACTGTATTTCTTCGTTTTTTTCTTGAAGCGAATTTTCCAGATGTTCTATTAATTGCTGAGTAGCCTCGTTGTAGTTCTGGGTAAAAGTACCTTTATAGCCACCATTATATTGGGAGTTAATAAAAATCTGCCTTTCGTCAAAGTTACTGATAAATTCGGTACTTACCTCTAAAATTTTAGCTATTTGCTGCAAACGTTCCACATCAAGACGAGTTTCATTGCGTTCAATTTTGCCATAAGCCTGCGGCGATACATTTAGTTTTTCGGCAATGTATTCTTGTGTAAGCCCTTTCAATTCGCGTATTTTTTTGATTTTTTCGCCTACGGGTTTCATATAAATTGGATTTTAAGGTATTAAAAGTTGTATTGCGTATGTAAAAAGTAATATAATGTGTTGTAAATGTATGAAAATACAACCAAAATTATATAGTTTTTTGTAAAAAATTTTTTTTAATCTAAACTATATCAAATTTTATGCGGAAGCTATTCTATTTAGTGATGTTTTATTTTTTACATCAAATCAATATTTTATCTCAAAATTATATTGATGTCATTGGTCAAAATTCGGGTTTTGGAACAAGTGCTCCAACCGGAAAACTACACGTTATCGTTAATAGTACGCAAGAAGAAGGAGTCCGTATATCCGACGGTCAAAATGGAAATATCAATATTCAACCGATAGAAGGAGGATTCTACAGCGGACCCAGTGGTTTTCAAGCTATTAATTTTAATGGCTTCTATAACAATTATGGAGGTAATACAGGTATTGGCGGAGAAAGCATATATAACACTGCTAAATCTCGGTGGCGCTTAGTGGTAGACCAGAGAAATTATTGCGATTATTTCAGAATTGACATCATGCACCTCAACCCACCAAGCAACCTTTCTCTCGGATCACCTTTTTTAATAGGTCCCGATGGTAATGCAGGTTTTGGTATTATGCCTGCTTCTATTTTTTCTTCTCAACAAAACTATCCAAAATCACGTTTACAAGTGTCAAACGGAGATATTTATATTGAAAGTGCTACTAATGGAGTTATTATGAAATCGCCTAATGGGCAGTGCTGGCGACTGACGGTGAGTGATACAGGTACTCCTGTGTTTTCTAGTATTACTTGTCCGTAAAGTTTTAATGGGTAGTGTAAATCCAAAGTTTCTAATACCAAAGGCTGCCCGCATTTTTTTTGATGTAGGCAGCCTTTGGAGTTTTTTGGGAATTTAAAGTATTAATCCGATGTTTTTAATGCTCACGATTTTTACCAGTAAATAAAAAAAGGTACTCGTTTCCATAACAGAAACAAGTACCTTTTACATATCCACTATTTATATACTCACGTTTTTTTCGTTTTTGTTGCCCATTTAAGATACAGGCAAAGCCAATGGTATAAAATCATTTTCATATCACGCCAAAAAGTTTTTTATTTTGCTATTACCATTTGTTTGCTGTCTGCCGCTACGCCGTCTGTTATGAGCGTGTATAAATAAATGCCCTGCGGCAAATCTTTTAAATTGATGTTTTGCGAGCCTGTGCCGCGTGCTTTGATTTCATATACTGCCACTTCTTTGCCTTCTATGGTGACGATGCGCAAAGCGGCACTGCCCACCTGCTGCGGAATATAGAAATCTATGCGTGTTTTTTTGCTGAAAGGGTTGGGTACGTTTTGTGCCAAAGAAACCGCCGCTTCGTTGTTGTTGTCGGGCTGCTCCAAACCGTCCACCCAGGGAGTTTCGTAGCCCAGCTCGCCTTTGATGGAATCTATTTCGGCTTTTAAACTTTCAATCATTGCCTGCTGCTCCTGAATGGCGTTGATGAGCGGCAGTACCAACTCGGCATAGCGCACCGCATATTGGTCTTGGCTGTGCTGTGCCGGAACGACCACACTCGCCGTTGTTTCCAATTTGCTGAGGGTTTGTGCTACTTCTTGCCCTACCAATCCCTGATAAGTGAGCGAGTCGTTGCTGTTTTGCCACGAAAACGACACCGGACGCAGTTCTTTGATAAAATTCAATCCTAAATGAAAATCTTGTATGTTGTTCATCATATTCTGGTCGGCGATGGTGGCAAAGTTGTTTTGTGCTTCTATGCTGTGGATATTCATATCGCCCAAGCGGATTTTGTTGGGTGTGGTCACTTTTGCGTCCCAACCGATGGCGGTGGCATTGAACAGAGTGTCGGTGTAGCGACCTTCGGCTTTTGAACCCAAAAAGGTATTACAATATCCCAATTGATTGGTATAGCCCGCACCCTCACCGATGAAGGTATTGAACCAACCACCTGTATTGTTAAAGCCGGCATTGTTGCCCAAAAAAGCATTATAAGCTCCCCATGTGTTTTGTGCACCGGCACTCAAGCCCATAAAAGTATTGTCGTGCCCTTCGGTATTATTGCGCCCCGCTTCGTGTCCTACAAACGTGTTGAAATTCCCAAAAGTATTATTCATTCCGCTATCGTTGCCTACAAATGTATTGCGATAACCTACGGTGCTGCTCTTGCCGGAACGATGCCCCACAAAGGTATTGGAATAGCCATTGGTATTGGCGTTGCCCGCTTCGCCGCCTACAAATGTATTGTAGTTGCCGGTGTTGTTGTTGTAGCCAGACAAACTGCCCAAAAATGTGTTATACACGCCTGATACATTGCCAAAACCCGCCGTTTTGCCTACAAATGTATTGTCGCTGCCGTAGTCGTTGAAAGTTCCGGCACTTTTTCCGATAAATGTATTGGACGAGCCGGTACTGTTGTACAAGCCCGATTCTGCACCTAAAAAGGTGTTTGATGAGCCGGAAGTTGTAGCGTTGCCCGAACTTTGACCGATAAATGTATTGTTGAAACCCGATTCGTTTTTAAAACCCGCACTCCTGCCGATAAACGTGTTGTTTTCGCCGGATATGTTGGCACTGCCCGCCGTAAAACCGATAAAAGTATTGGACAAAGCATCGTTGCCGTTGTTTCTTCCGGCATCAATGCCAATAAATAAATTGGTGGGGTGATTGCTGTGCCAGGCACTTATGGGGGTATTGGCGGCACTGCGCAATTGCAGCAGCGGATTTTTGTTGCTTTGATTAAACGAAGCGTATATAATTAATTTAGAGGTGTCCTCCATATTATTTACAATAACAGGGGCATCTAAAAGTGTTTGTGCCTGAATAATGCCATTGCTCAACAATAAGCCTGCACTGATACAAAAAGCTGCAAGGGAGATAGTCTTTTTATTGCTCATGGGTGAATTTAATTTCACCAAAAAGCATAAAAAAATATGCCATCTTTTCTGTTTTGTGCCATATTTCTTATTTTCTGACATCAAAGGTCAGCAATAAAAAGTGCAGATATTGGTGAATTTACAAAAAATATTACTCCACTCTTACGCGCGGGTCTATCCACGCATAGAGCAGGTCGGTGAGCATATTGACTATAATAAATAAAGTGGCTGTAAAAAGTACTGCTCCCATCACCAATGGAAAATCTAAATTGTTTAGTGCCACCACGCTCACATAGCCCAAACCTTTACAATCAAATATTAATTCAATAAAAAAAGCACCCGTAAGTACCGAAGCAAACCAGCCCGAAATGGCGGTGGCTACCGGATTGAGCGCATTGCGCAGGGCGTGCTTGAAAAACACCGTTTTTCGGCTCAATCCTTTGGCGTGGGCAGTGCGGATAAAATCTTGCGACAGCGTATCTATCATAGAACTTCGGGTGAGTTGCACAATAATTGCCAAAGGGCGCAACCCCAAAGCGATGAGGGGTAGTATCATATTTTTTGCCTGAAAAATGGCATTGCCGCCATCGTCTAATGTGTAAAGCGAGCCGCTATGATTCAATCCCGTATAATCTTTGAGCCAATAGCCCAGCAACAAGGCTATCAGAATACCCGCAAAATAGGAGGGTTGCGAAATGCCCAACGCCGATGCCGCTACAATGAAATGGTCAAGGGGTGTGTTTTTTTTGAGAGCTGCCACTACTCCCAAAACAATGCCCAATACCGATGCCAGCAGCATCGCCAAAGAGCCGATGAGCAAAGTGGTGGGGAGTGCTTCGAGGATAATGTCGCTTACACGGCGGCGACTTTGATAGGAACGCCGCAAAAATGGTTTTTTGAAGCACAGCGTTTTTTCTCCGATTTTGAACAACGGCGTATAACGATACTCGGCGCGGTGGGCGGGTGTATCTTCGTACAACGACAAAGGCGAAATATCGTTGAGATAAAAAATAAATTGTTTCCACAAAGGCTCGTCTAAATGCTCGGCACGGCGCACCGCTTCAATTGATTCGGCATCGCTGCGCTGCCCCATTGTGAGGCGGGCAGGGTCGGGCAACCAACGAAATAGTGCAAATACCAACAACAACACGCCCAACAATACACTCAGTGAATATAAAATACGCCGTATTAAGTAGTTGAACATAGCTTGCTGTGTTGATGATTTTTTTATATCAATGAAAAGAATTAGCTGCTGCGAATTTATCAAAAAATTAAACTTTGTAAAGAGAATTATTTTTTATTAAAAAACTTATTGATTATCAATTAGTTGTGAGTCTTAATTTTTTGTATTAATTATACTGTACGGGGCAACGGTTTTGTTTTTTGTATGTCGGCTGTTGCCAAAATTATTCGTTTTATGATGATTTTTATTGATTTTATACACATTTGCCGCATCTTTACACACGCATCATTTGTATGAATTTTGATATTTTTTTTAACTTTCAACAACTGCTTTTTTAAAAAAAAATTATGTCTTCTTTGCAAGATACCATTGTCGCTTTATCTACACCAAACGGAGCAGGGGCTATTGCCGTCATACGTTTGTCGGGCAGCGAAGCCATTGCCATCATTCAAAGTGTTTTTTCAAAAAAAGATTTTCATCAGGCGGCTTCGCATACTTTGCATTTTGGCACTGTGAAATATCAAAATGAAATGATAGATGAGGTGGTGCTGGGCTTGTTTCGTGCGCCGCACTCCTATACCGGCGAAAATGTGGTAGAAATTTCGTGTCACGCTTCGTCTTATATCATCAACCGTATGTTGCAAATACTGCTCCAACAGGGCGCACGACTCGCCAAAGCAGGTGAATTTACGTTGCGTGCTTTTGTAAATGGAAAAATGAAGCTCTCGCAAGCCGAAGCAGTTGCCGACCTCATTGCTTCCGAAACACAGGCGGCGCATCAGGTGGCTATGCGGCAGTTGCGTGGCGGTGTGTCGCAGGAGATAGCCGCGCTGCGTCAGCGTCTTATTGATTTTGCGGCTTTGGTGGAGTTGGAGTTGGATTTTTCGGAGGAAGATGTCGCTTTTGCCGACCGCCGACAGCTAACGGCACTGCTGCACGAAATTTTACAGACCATTGAGCGCATCAAATCTACTTTTGCGCTGGGCAATGCACTGAAAAACGGTATTGTGACGGTGCTGGCGGGTCGTCCGAATGCCGGAAAATCTACGCTTTTGAACGCGCTGCTNNTTCGGCTCATTGATACGGCGGGTATCCGCGAGGCGGGCGACCAAATAGAGGCTCTCGGTATTCAAAAAACCTTTGATAAAGTGAAAAACGCCGCTATTTTGCTGTATGTGTTCGATGGCGGCGAACAAAGTGCGGCAGATTTGGCGGCAGATTTGGAGAAATTGCACCACGGCAATTTGCAGGTGGTGGTGGTGGTGAATAAGATGGATTTGCTGGCGGCACGCTCCGACCTGAGCGCGGCGACTTTGCAGTTGCAGGCGGGCGGCGAGGGTGTGACGTGGGTATATACTTGCGCACAAAGTGGCGAAGGTTTGGAGGCGTTGAAAACCGCCATTTACGATACTGCTTTTACGCCGGCGGCACGTCAGGCGGTAGCGGGCAGCGACACGCTTTGGTGCAATACGCGCCACATAGAAGCCCTTTCGCAAGCCGCCGCCGCCCTGCAAGCCGCCCTGCACTGCATCGGTAGCGGCAATAGCGGCGAGTTGTTGGCGTTGGATTTGCGGCAAGCCCTCCATTATTTGGGAACGGTAAGCGGCGAAGTAAGTACCGAGGATCTTTTGGAAAGCGTTTTTAGCCGTTTTTGTATCGGAAAGTAAAGTGAAAATTAATAACAATAAATAAGAGAAAATAAAAACATAAAAAAGCCTTATAAATAAAGACTTTATAAAAAAATACTTTACTTTCCAATATTTCATTTAATTGTTGTTTTATGTTGTTATTTGTTGTATTTTTGTTGTTAAATTACATTTTTATATAAAGTAGCAACAATTAGCAACAATGAAAATTTTTTTAAGACAAAGAAAGCAAAGTAAAAAAGGTACTATTTCTCTTTATTTAGAAATATACAAAGGCACTACTCAAACACCCGATGGCAAAACAAAGCCGATTAGAGAGTATGAGTATTTAAACTTGTATTTGCTTGATAAGCCTACCAACCCGATTGATAAACAACAAAACAAAGAAAATTTAAAACTTGCTGAAAGCATAAAAGCCAAAAGAGAACTTGAAATAAAAAATGGTACTTATGGCTTTACAAATGAATTTAAGAGGCAAACCAATTTTATACAATACTTTACAAACCTTGTACGCAAAAAAGAAACCAAAGGGAATTATGGAAACTGGTACAGTACTCTTTTGCATTTAGAGGCATTTGCTGGAAAAAATGTAACGTTTAGTGATATTAATTTACAATTTGTTGAAAGGTTTAAGGAGTACCTAAATAAAGCAAAAAGGAAAGATGGTAAACCACTTGCAAACAATAGTAAAGCCTCCTATTTTGCCAAATTTAGAGCAAGTTTAAATGAGGCTATGAGAGAAAAAATTATTTATGGAAACCCTGCAATTGAAATTGTAAATTTTAAGTATCAAGATAATGCAAGGGAGTATTTAACCTTAGATGAGGTTAGAAAATTAGTACAAGTTCCTTGTAGGTATGATGTATTGAAAAGGGCTTTTTTGTTTAGTTGTTTGACTGGTATAAGATGGAGCGACTGTAATAATCTTTTATGGAAAGATGTACAAGATTTAACAGATGGCTGGAGGGTACATTTTAAGCAACAAAAAACCAAAGGGCTGCAATATTTGGATATTAACCAACAAGCAAGGGAGTTAATGCTGGATAGAGGCAAACCCGATGAGAGGGTATTTATAGGGCTAAAATATAGTAGTTACTCCAATGTAGAACTTAGCCGATGGATGTTGAAAGCTGGAATTACAAAGCAAATTACTTTCCATTGTGCAAGACACACCTTTGCAGTATTACAACTTACTTTAGGAACTGAAATATATACCCTTTCCAAGATGTTAGGGCATAGCGAACTGAAAACCACCCAAATTTATGCAAAGATTGTAGATGAGAAAATAAAAGAGGGAATGAATAAAATACCAAATATAAACCTTTAGAATATGGAAGATAAAATTAAAGAATTTGAAAAAGAATGGAAGTTTGAAAACCTACTAAAAGAAAGTACATATTTTAGAAATCTTTATGGTTACTTGTTACAATTTTCAGATAATGAATTTACCAATAATAGTTTAAAGAACTTTATTATTAATTGCAGCAATGCATGTACTTCTGTTTTTTGGGAATTGGCAAAAGGAGCAACCACAATAGATAACATTATTGAGCAAAGAAGTTATTATGAAATAGATACCAAATTAAATGATTTTGAACTTTATTGTACCAAGTTAATAGTAGGTTATCTTAGCTTTATAAGAGTAGCCCCAGACGATTTTTGCAATGTAGTTGAAAAAGATTTTACAAATAAAGTAGTGAGTTTTTTTCATAGGATATTGAATATAACAAAAAGACAAAACCAAGTTTGTGATTTTAAATATATTATTGATGTAGAGGAATACTACGATAATAACAATGATAATATTATTAAATTTAAAAGTAACTTTAAACTTAAACCAAACACCGACCAATATGTAATTGTTGATAAAAGGGAGTTTGCAGAAATTAAAAATAGATTAAACCAGCCCACACCTCCACAAAAAGAAATAAAGCCTATTAAATGGCTTAAAAATAGCAATTTACTTGCTTACCTTATCAATGAATTAAAAACTTTTGGCTTTATTGATGAGGATAGTATTTGGGCTATTTGTGAGCAATTATTTGTTGATAAAAAGGGCTTACCAATAAAAGCCCAAACCTTTACAAGTATGGTAAAAAATTATGAAGCTATTACAATGTATGATGAGAAAGGAAACCCTACTACACAAAAAGGAAAGCCAAAAACACATACAGAAATAACCGAGTTAATAAAAACACTAAAAGCCTTATCCAAAGAAATTGAGTAACTAAAAAACCTTTACAGCCCTTTACTGTAAAGCCCTATCAATTTTAATATTTTCTATTTCTATTCATTTTTGCACTTGTAATTACATACAAGACTTTTGCAAAAGTCAATTTTTTAATTTTTAAAATATTGACAAATGAATTTAGAACAAAAAGAGGTACTTACCCTCAATGAAGTAAGTCAATTTACAGGGCTATCCAAAAGCCACATTTACAAGTTATGCAGTACTGGAGGCATACCATTTTATAAACCTTTTGGCAAAGTAAATTATTTTGATAGGCTGGAGATTATAGACTGGTTAAAACAAAACCGAGTAGCCACCACCAAAGAAATAGAGGGCAAAGCCATCAATTTTGTAACCCTTAAAAATGTTACAAAATGATAGTACAATATACAAAGCTGGTAATGTTACCCGATGAGGTAAAAGCACAAAACGGTATTAAAGTAGGTGCAATAGTACCAAGATATGATTGTATTGCAAGGGCTGGTAATTACAAAGGGCTGGAGGCATTTACCAACCATAAAGGGCAAATTTATTTTAATCTTACACCAAGTAGGGAGTTTATAGAAACCAATGGCAAACGATATGCTGAATATTGTTTAACTGGAGGCAAAAGCCTAAATTTTGGTAGTTTATACAAATTTATAGATTACCCAAACTTTGCCTATTCATACCCAAATAAAAAGCCATTTATAGGGCAAAAAAGAGAGCCAAACCCTCTTTATCCTTTTGGTAATGATTTGTATTTAATAGTTACCGATAAAGAATATACCTTTTTTGAAATACTGGTAATTGAGGGAGGTAGGAATTTACCCTAACACTATTTACAGCTTTTAATTGAGGGCTATTTTGATACTGAAATACAAAAATTGAGAGATGAGGCAAAACCGATTTTTGAGTACATAGGGCTTAATGCTTATAGTAAGTTGTAGTCAATGACAAATTTTGTCAATTATGTATGATACAATTAAGTTTTGGCTACCAAGTGAAAGGATAAAAGAAAGTGGGTATTTGCAAAGAGTACCCACACTTTTAACCAATGGAGAAAAAAGAGAAAAAAAAGACACTGGAGAGGTTTATTTTACTGGTAGCATTTTAGGTATGAGTGCATATATCGGAAACGCTGGTATAAGTTTAAAAGGTAGTATTTGCAAAAGCTATCTAAAAGATAATTTTAAGACCCTTACAAGACAAGATACACAAAGAGCCATTGAGCAAATACAAGATTTTACCAATTTACCAATATTACAAGCCGATGTAAAGCAAATAGATTTTGCCCAAAATATGATAGTAAGCCAAAAACCAAATACTTTTTATAACCTTTTGGGAGAGTGCCACCACTATACAAGATTAGAACAACCAAAAAGCGTTTATTATAACAATTCAATGAGGCAAAAAGTATTTTATAGTAAAGTAGATGAGGGCAAAGCCAAAGGGCAAATTTTACCTACTATTTGGGCAAATAAGCATATTTTAAGGTATGAATTAAGATATACAAGCCGATTGCCTCAACAATTTAATACAAGCCAAATACAAGCCTTTAATTTATTTGATGAGGCTTTTTATATTGGTATGGTAGAACGCTGGATAAATGAATATAAAAACATTGATAAAAACAATTCAATTTTAAACCAAATGAATAGTAAAGCAATAAAAAAGCCCAATGATTATATTATGCAACTGGCATTAATGAAAATTAATGAAATAGGAATAAATAGAGTGCTGGAGGGTATAGAAGATTTGAAAGCCCAAAAGCATTTTAAACACCCTGAATATTACAGCCGATTAAAAGCTGATATTAAAAAACTTTGTAACACCTACCAACCCGATGAGGGCAAAAGTTTAATTACTGAACTGGATAAAAAAGTAATGCAAGTAAAAGAGTATTATAGGTAAATGCTTATAGTAAGTTGTAATGATTGACAAATTTTATCAATAAATAATTAAAAATGAAAGCTGAATACAATAGTAAGTTAGATAAAAACATTGAGGCATTTATTTAAGAATAGAGGGCAAAAGTTTTGATGAGATAGCCGCCGATTTAAAAACCTCCAAACAAACTTTAATAGAGTGGAATAAAAAAGAACTTGTAAGAAATGCAATAGATGAGGGCAAAGCATTTAAAATAAATACCCTTGTAAAAACATACAAATTTAATTTATCCAATAGGGTAAAAACTTATTTAGAACTTTCACAGAAAATAAATGATGAGTTATTGAGTATAGATTTAGCCGATATAAATACTGATACTCTTTTAAAAATGAGTATTGCAAATGATACAAGGATAAATGAATTAATAAAAGATAAAAAGCAATTATTTGGTACTCCCACTATTGAAGTAATAAGATATTCTGATAATGAAGATTGCTACTTTGTTTTAAATGCCGATGAGTAAGAAAAACCCAAAAACAGACTAAATACATACCGATTTTGAGCCTCCCGATATGGAGGCTTTTTTTGTTAATTTACTTAAAATTGTTGCTAATTTAATTTTAATTCAACTAAAAAAACATATAAAGTATTGATTTACAATGCTTTTGTATTAGTGCTTTGCTTTTTGTATCGGAAAGTAAAGCGGGAAACTGTTTGCCTTTATACGGATTAGGTATTTAAAAAAAACGTCAAGTGCTGACCTCCTTGTAAAAAAACTGCCTTCTACAGCCTATTTAGTGGCGAAATAAGTAAGAACATTAATATTGCAATTCTGATGTTAGTGGCAATTTTAGGACAAACACAGAATTGACAGACTTTAATCAAAAGATAATAAAAACAAAAAATGTTTTACAGATGGACTTTAAAATTCATACTACAGCAATTTATAACTGTACCCTTGAAAGGGCATTCAAAGTTCCTATCTTATGTGACGTAACCAAAGTTCACACTGGATATGGACTAATGCCAAAGGTTACAAAAACAACCAATGACGAGGATTGGGGTAAGGTAGGTTCAATAAAAAATGTTTATGCTGGACAATCATTAACATTTAAAGGAGGAGAAGTTGGAACTGATAAGATTATTGAGCGTATAGAAAATAAATATTGGAGGGTTGAAGTTGGGAATTTCAAATCTTGGTTGTTTAATATTTGGAAATTTACTTTTGAATGGACAACAACAGAGATTGAACCGAACAAAATAAAAATCAATTACGACTACACCATTCACGGAAAGGGTTTTGTATTTATTCCATTTCAATGGCTTTTTGCAAATGTTTTTTATACAAGATATATGAAACAAGTACTCGAAAATGTGAGAAATATGGCAGAAGGTGATGAGCCATTTCTATATGAATAGAATGAAAAATAGTCATTAACAGCGGTTTTGCTCAACGCGGGCATTTGGTCAAAAGAAAGATCTCATTCCTTTGGAAATTTACGTTTCATTTGAAATATTCGTTCCCTGAAACCCGCGTTGGGCAAACCCGCGGACCGTTTTTCGGATATTATTTTCCATTATAAGGATTTCACACACCTACGGCGTTAGTGGGCTTTGTCTCCTCGTTATAGTTTTAAACAGGCTCAACCCCCCCCTACACCTTTATCAGTCGTTTGCCGATGGCGTGTAGCACTTCTTTGATAAACGGTACTTTC
>CXWK01004754.1_pt1 | contig 20436 bp, 22 predicted proteins | sample 590851 | NCBI WGS metagenome assembly CXWK01 (sample SAMEA3498364, study PRJEB10139) | wastewater metagenome | biome: wastewater treatment plant; material: activated sludge | place: Denmark | collected 2014-08-01 | reverse complement strand
GAATGGGAGGACAACGCCCCGCTCCAATCAGTCCGAGAGTGGCGGGTCCCCACCGCTTGGAACATCAGTCGTCGTTCCAATTTGCAGACGGACCGACCCGGATGACTCAGGCAGAATGCGTTCCACCCAATGAGGCACCCCTATCAGGAGCGATTGCCTTCAGGCCTCATCAAGGAGCGCGTTCTGCCTAAATTATCCGAGAGGAAAGACTGGCGGAGCACGAGATGGGTGCGACGTGGGAGAAGATACGGTGTATAGATGGTCAAGAGAAGGTGTCAGAGAGATTGCAACAAGACAAACACCCACTGTGGGAACCGATGCCACTAAACCGTCTTGTGACACCATCTGGCACGACCAGGCACAGAGAGATGAATGCGTCGCATCGTGAGAATGGTGATGGGAGTCCGACGGCACGATCGACATCGAGACACAACCGGTGGCGAGCACAACCAACCCTAGATACACAAGAAGCATCAGGCACGAGACAGCAGAAGGGAACCAGGATGATCGACGAGTAGCCATGCTGGGGTCTTATCTATACCGGTCCACTCTCTCTGTCCACCACGGACGCTCCGGTTGCAACAGAAATTGCTGCGCCATTGATATTCAACAACAATAGCATTTCCGCCCTACCCCGTCCGCTCCCCCAACGCCTGTACGACATCCAACCTTGCAGCACGAACCGCCGGCACCAGCCCGCCTACCACACTCATCAGCAGTGCGAAGAGAAAGCCAAACCCAACCTGTTCCGTCGCGAGATGAAAGCGAAAGACAATTTCAGTGCCGGTATCCCAGTTCACGGTGGAGACCGTGGTGAACTGCAGCAGCGAGGCGCACGCAATACCAGCCAGACCGGCGATGGCACCTAAGGCGATCGACTCCACGAGAAAGACCAGCAAGATAGCGAGGCGCGTGAAGCCCAGTGTCCGAAGTGTGCCGATCTCCGTCGTGCGCTGGGCAACCGAGGCCGACATCGTCATCGTAGCCCCAAGCATGGCCCCGATGCTGAACACGACCGTCAAAAACAAACCGGTCATCCGGATCATTCGCGCCAAGTTCTCGGCCTTTCCTTCATAATACTCAGGCTCTCGTTTTACCGTCACGTTGTAGCGTGGGTCTCGTTCGAGCCGGTCTTTGAGCGGAAGGAGTAGGCTCGCATGGGCAAGACGCAGGGTCAACGAGGAGAAAACCGGGCGATGAAAGGTCGCCATGAACTGCTCCGCGTCTCCCCAGACTTCGGAGTCGAATCCACTCTCTTGCCCGTCAAAGACTCCTACGACTCTCCACTCTCGATTTCCAAGGCGCAAGACCTGATGGAGACGGGCCTCTGGAAACTGCTTCACGACCTGCGAGCCGACGATGACCTCCGTCGTGCCGGGTTCCCAGGACCGCCCCTCGACCATACGGACCCGTGGTCGAACGGCAAAGACCTCCGGCGCAGATCCGCGCAAGCTCAGATTGGTCAGAATCCCGGTATCGGCCTTATGCAAGGTGAGGTGCAACCCGACTTCGCGAACCGCCACCGAACGCCCCTCGGAGGTCAACAGCACCTCAGGCTGCACGGCGATGATCGCCGCTTGGTCTCGTGTGATGGCGCTTTCGAGATCCGACAGCGCCCCCTTGCGCAGCACGATCGCATTATCCGGATCACCGGTCTTGCCCATCGCCCGCTCCAATCCCTGGGCCAGCATCATCACCGCCATAAACACAAAGACCACCAAGCTCATGCCGACCATCGTCAGCCCGGTCGTCACTCGGCGTGCCCAGAGATTCTTCAGGCTGTAGGCACTCCACAACACCATTGGCCGCTCTCCTCACCCGATGTGCCGCAACTCGTGTAACGCGGGGGTTCGAATCAGTCGTAGCGCAGGCCACAGCGCAGCAGTGACGCCCACGAGCAGGATCATGGCCAAGCAGAGCCCAACCGTCTCAGCTGTCAGTTCATAGGTCGGTACATATCCGCCCATGGGCGCCAGTTCTCCGTAGACTGTGGCCGTCGGATAAAGGAGTCCCAGGCCCAGCACCCCACCAAGGAAGGCAAGCACCAGTGACTCCCCGAGCACGAGCCCAAAGAAATGTCGAGGCTGGAACCCGAGGGTCTTGAGCACCCCATACTCCTTTGTTCGCTCCCGCACCGCCATCGCCAGTGCATTGGCCAGCACGAGCAATGCAATCCCATTGATCACTCCCGACATGATTTCCAACCCATGAAGCAGCGCACTGGACCGGGCGATCCAGCCGGCCACAAAAGCCTGTTCCAACTGGGTACGTGTTTCGGCAAAAGAATTAGCAAATGTGGCATCGATGGCTGCCGCCACCGTCGACGGTTGGATACCGGGAAGGGTTCTGGTGGTATACCACTCGACTTGATCGACGAGGGCCGGATCCGTCGTCTTCATCTGTTCATTCACATACTCCCAATGGAGGTACAGCTCCTCATCCGAAAACACTTTCGCATTGTTGCTCCGATAGATGGCACGGACGACGACTTCCCACTGCCCGGGATAGGCTGTTCCCGACAAGGGAATCACGTCGCCGACCTTCCACCCATGCCGTTCGGCCAGGCGGATTCCGACCAAGCACCCGCGACGATCCTGAATGAACCGCAATTTAGATTCTTCGGACAGCAAGATTTCCGGATAGGCCGACAGTAAAGTGGCTGGAGGCTCGGCGAAGGAAGCGAGCGGCTGCTTCGGGTCTTTATAGATCCCGCCGAACCACACGCCGTAATGCACCGACTGCACACCGGGCAACGCGGCAATCCGATCCTTATACGCCAGAGGAAGCTTCAAAAATCCGGACATAGCATGCACGGTCACCAGGCGATTTTTGTTGGCCTCGGTGGCGGTTGCCGTCCACTGGTTGAGGGTAAGTCGGATGAGTCCAAAGGCCAGCACGACCATCGCCAGACCGGCGACCGTCAATCCCGTTCGCACCGGTCGGCGCACGGTATTGCGAAGGACCAGCCGTCCTAATGTCACGAGAGAGGCTCCAGCACGCCCTTTTCGAGATGACGAATGACTTGTGCCCGTTCGGCGGCATGAGGATCGTGTGTCACCATCACAATGGTCTTGCCCAACTCACGATGCAATCGGCCGAACAGGGTCAAGATATCTGCGGCTGATTCACGGTCCAAGTTGCCCGTCGGTTCGTCGGCCAGAATCATCGTGGGATCGGTGACGATCGCCCATGCCAGACCGACGCGTTGTTCCTGGCCCCCTGAGAGCTGGCGGGGATAGTGGTCCATCCGATCGCTCAACCCCACCAATCGCAACGCCGTCTTCACATGAGTCACTCGTTCCGAACGTGACAGATGCGTGAGGAGGAGAGGCAACTCCACATTTTCTGCCGCCGTGAGCACCGGAATAAGATTGTAGGATTGGAACACATAGCCGATATGTCGCGTGCGCCAACGCGCCATGGCTCCTTCCGAAAGTGCATCCAACGTCGTGCCGGCCACCACCACCGATCCGCTGGACGGGCGATCGATGCCGGCCATCAAGTTAAGCAACGTGCTTTTCCCGGATCCCGATGGTCCCATGACCGCGAGAAATGTGCCGGCGGGAATGGTAAAGGTCAAATCACGGAGTACGGCCACTTCCGTATCGCCGCGGCGATATATTTTCGAGATGCGCTGCAGAGTGACGACCGGCTCAACCACGTCGTACACCCCTACGGTTGTCGCCGCTGAATAGTCACGACCGTTCCATCACGAAGATCGGCCGGTGGAGCGACGATGACTTCGTCGGACTGTGCGAGCGAGCCATGCACCGGCACATTCGAGCCCGCAGAGGCACCGACTTGCACCACTGTTTCGACCACCCGGCCCTCTCGGACCAGCAGCACCACCGAATGACCATCCCGCGTCACGACCGCGCCGGAGGGCACACTCCACTCTTCCCCGGTGACCTGAGTACCGGGCAACGCTCCGAACGTCACCTTCGCACTCACATCCGGACGAACGCGCTCATCAAGATCGAGGAGCCGGATCCGCACCAGGATAGTGCCTTTCGCCCGATCGGCCACCGGCATCACCTGCATCACGTCCCCCTGGTACCGGTGATTCGGCACGGCATCCAGCTGAATCTCGGCAGACTGCCCCCGCTGGACGCGATGAATCATCGATTCCGATACTTCCGCATCGACGACCACGGATGTCGGGTCCAAGATGCTCACCACGGAGCCACCGGATCGCACCGTCACGTTCAGCGGAGAAACGACCTCGCCGACCTCGGCAAGCTTCTTCACGATGATCCCATCAAACGGCGCGCGGACATTCGTGTTTTCCAACTGGACGGTCGCATTGCGGCGCTCGGCCTCCGCCGCCGCCACCGCCGCTTCGGCAGAACGCACCGCCGCCGTTGCCCGCCGGAGCCGCGCTGAAGCCATATCATGTTCGGCCTGCGTCACAAAAGATTTCGTCAGCAACGTATTCACTCGTTCGAGATGGAGCGTCGCTTCTTCAAGCTCAGGCTTCGCTGCGCCGAGCTGCGCCCGGGCGACACCCACCTTGGCCTGCGCCTGCTGGAGGAGCGCTTCCATATCCGCATGCTCCAGCCGGGCAATGACCTGACCTTCTTTCACGCGATCGCCGACCTTAACGCCGATGAACTCCAGCCGACCGATGGCTTTTGAGGCGATCGATGCCTGCCGTTGCGCCACCACATAGCCGGTCGCAGCCAGTCCAGATCCTCCCGGCGGCAGGCGAACGACCGTCACGACATCGACCTTGACCTCATGGGGCAAGAGACCGGTGAACCAGGATCCCGCCAGGGCCACGAGCACCACGATCACGGCACCCCAGGTCCAGCGCCATGCATGGGATGTCCGCCGTGGTGTCTGAGCTGAAGGACGGGCAATGCTCAACCCATCCAAGTCGGCATCATGAAGGTCCTGCCGGCGTGGCGGAACGGGGTCTGCTGAAACCGGTGTCGTCATCGGCTCTTCCTCGGGTTCGGAGCAAAAGTGTACCATAGGGATCCTCCTGCACTCATCACACCGCCCGGCTCGTCTTGGCACACCAGACTCAGGAGACAAGCCTGGAATCGCGACCATAGGTGATGAACTGTCCTGCTTACGTTCACGTATCTCCCCCTACGCTGTGTCATCGCCGCTCGGGAAGGACTTGTGATGTTAAATTGGCGATGAACGAAGAACGACCTTACGCGGGAATCAGCGTAGGCGGCGCACGGAGGCTGTGACTGAGCGAGGAGAAAAGAGGCGGTGGTCGATCATGGACGAGAGGATCCGCCGGGAGTAGCCCAATGAATGGCACCGCTAGGAGTGTATCAACCGTAACAGCATCGAGGAAGCGCGCGACCTGCGGCTTTTCCACTTCGGGCGGCAGATGATAGCCATAGGGTTCATAATGTTCGCCGTAGGTCGCCATATGGGTCGCGAAGTCCAGTGCGCAGTTCGGCGTGAGATCAAGCGCGATCCAGGAGAAGGTCGGTAGAACTAACACCAGGGCAATGAGCTTCAACCACATCAGGCTCGACGCCCACTTGTGTCGAAGGACAGACACATCCACAGCCATGCCTATACGAAGCGATGCCGGTCTGCTTGGTTTCATACGCCTCCTACTGTACTCATCACCACATAGAAAGGTCAACCGATCGATGTGTATCGATGCCACAGTCGACAGTATTGTGAAGCACTCTGCACTGACCCAGGGCCGAACCATTTCCCCCTAACTCCGTCGCAATCACTGTATTACGAGAGTTCGAGCTGATAGCGGTCCAGCGTCGTCGCTTTGTGTCGCGCCAGGTTGGACAGCGACTTGTTGTAATCGACGATGGCCCGCAGCTCATGACCCTGGGCCGTGGCGAGATCGCGTTGAAAGTCGAGGACGAAGCGCGTCGTGCTGAGGCCGACCTTCAACCGTTCCAGCTCGGCTTCCAGCTGTTTCTCCGCCATGATGCGGGCCGAACGCGTGGTCTCGATGCGTTTGAAGTCGGTCTGGACTCGGCGCACGGCTTCTCGGACGCCGACGATGATTTGCTGACGGACATTGTCGAGTGCCACTTCAGCATTCTTCGCTTCGAGTTTGCGCTTGTTATACGTGCTGATCGCTGCTCGGTTGCCCAGCGGATAGCTGAGGACGAGTCCTGCACCATAGTTGTAGAAGTCCCCGTTGAAGTTTCTGGTCAACGATTCACCGTAGCCGCCCCCCAGGCCGGCGAGGCCGATCGTCCCTTGCAGCGACAGCGTCGGGAGCAACTGGTTCCTGGCGAACTGCTTGTTGAGCTCACCCGACTCGATATGCTTCTTGGCCTGAATGATCTCCGGCCGCTGCGAGATCGCGGTATCAATGGCCTCCTGGAGACTGAGTGGCTCAAGGACCGTGACGGGACCATCAGCGGGGGTGAGACGCACATCCTGCCGTAAGTCTTCTTCGCCGGGGTTCAGGAGTCGCCGCAATTGATCTTCCTGGTCACGAATGGCTTTTTCAGCGAGGAGGGTCTGCTCCACTCGTGAGGCAACGGCGGTCTCGGCTTGAAGAACATCCACCAGTGTCATCACCCCGGCTTTTGCTTTGGCGCGGTTGGTGGCCAAGAGTTCCTCTGCAGCTTTCAACGCAGCTTGCGCCACTTTCAGGTTTTCATTCGCAAACACCAACTCCCAGTAGGTTTGCTCGACGGAGGCGACGACGGTCATGACCCGATCACGAAACACATGCTGTTCCACGATGGCATTGTTCTGCGCGATGGAGATAAAGGTCTTATTGATCGCCACGCCCGCATTGCGCAGCAGCGGCTGCGTGATCGTGAATGCCAGGCCACCGGTCCAGGCCGGATTGAACAAAAACCCTTCGGCGACGCTCTGGTTGATGCTGTTTCGTTGAGGACTGTAATTCACGTCGATATTGCCGCCGGTGATGAGATTGGTGTTGGCATCGACGGTCACGGCGTGGGTGCGCTGATCAAAGAGAGTGATCTGGTTCAGCGCTCCGCCGGTGCCTCCGAAGATCGGTCGATTAAGCGGGTTCACAGTCCGGTTGTATTGGCCGTTGAGGCTGAGCGTGGGGTCGAACTTGGCCTGTTCGATGGTGATGTCGGCCAACCGGCTCTCTTTCGTATGACGACTGATCGTGATGTCGAGATTGTGCTGCAATGCGCGAACCGCCGCGTCGGCCAGTGACACCGCTTCCCGCCGTTCCATAGCAATCGGTTGCGTTACATCCAGCCCCCAACTGTGGTTCGGAAGCAAGAGGCACGTGACAGCGAGCACGATGGTGCGACAAACCGAGTACTGTGTCCCAAATCCGCAACCCATGTGTCCCTCCTTTAGCAACAGACGATTCAACTGGGTGGACCCTCTGCTTAGTGAGGTCATCATCGTCCTGACTTTGAGCGTTCTTCTACCTGTGCCATGATTCACCCTATGCGAACGACCCTCATACTGAACGATCGGCTGGCCAAAGCACTCAAGCGATCCGCGCGTCAGTCCGGAAAATCTCTCGACACGGTGATCAACGAGACACTAAAGGCTGGCTTAGCTTCTCATCGAAGTCTTCCCAAACGAACACGGTACCGACTCAAGCCCGTCTCCCTTGGTAGTGTCAAGCCCGGCATTGACCTCGACAAGGCGCTTGCGCTGCTCGACCGCATCGAAAAATAGGAGGCGGCAGACTCCCTCCGGTCCTCCCGATGATTTTGGTCGATGCGAATCCGTTGGTCTATGCGATCAACACCAACGCTCCTCTACATTCCGGTACTCACAGATGCTACGGATGAGGCTGGATTAGATCAGAATCAGGCGAGAGACATCAGAGTTTCACCACTTCCAAACTCACCTGCTGAAATCCAAGGCTGCGGATTTCATCCACGAGGCTGACGAACCGTTCCAGCAACGTCACTCGGTCGGCCCGGACCACAACAGGCGATTCCTTCGGATAGGGCTGCAACAGTGGTGGGAGTCCGCCGTCTGCTACGGCCCGATCATTGAGAAACAGACCTCCCTCCGCCGTGAGGGTGACTACGATCGGTGCGTCCTTCCGCGCGCTGGTTTCCTTCGCCTTGGCCAGATTGACCGGCACCTGTCCCGTTGAGATGAATGTCGCGGTCGTCAGCACAATCACCAGCAACACCAGCATCACATCGACGAGGGGAATCACATTGATCTGATTGACCTCACGCTCCATGCTGCACCTTGTACACAGTGAGCAGTTCAGTCACCCGTCGGCGCAGCACGTTGTTCATCACGACACAGGGAATCGCGACCAGTAAGCCCACCGCCGTGGCCTTGAGCGCGAGGCTCAACCCCACCATGATCGAGCTGACGGCCAATGCCCCGGTCGTCCCCATCGTATGAAACGTGAGCATGATGCCGAGCACGGTTCCGAGCAGTCCGATATAGGGCGCGTTCGCAGCAATCGTCCCGATGATGACCAACCGCTTCGTGAGCGCAACTTCATAGGTCTGAACCCCGGTGAACTGCAGTGGATCCACGCGCGCATAGAACCGCCATCGTTCAATCGCTACAAGCACCGCCCACAGACCGAGTATTGTCAATAATCCAATGACTCCGTAATCTACCGCGTATTTCAAATTCTCCATGTTCCCGCTATCCTTTCATATCATCCGTTCATGTTGGTCCAGATCCAGGCGACAGCAGTACGACACATTCAAGCGCCTCTCTGTTTCCCGACCAGACACAGATGTGGTATGGTTATAGAGGTAAATCCTGTAAAGGGCGCTCGCGCAATGCCGAAGACAACCATCGAGATCGAAGAACAAGAGAAAGCCTGGCTTGACCAGCAAGCCCTCGCCGAAAAGGTATCGGCTGCTGAAATTGTCCGCAAAGCGCTTGATCTGTACCGCCATCATGTCGCTGCACCTTATCCCTCACTGTCCTTCGATGACCTTCTTGCCCAAACACGCGGGCTCTGGACCGCCGGTGACGGCCTGACGTACCAACGTCGGTTACGCACAGAATGGCAGAATCAGTAACACGTTACCTGCTGGATTCGGTCATCCTCATCGACCACTTCAACGGAATTTCCGTCGCCACCCGCTTCTTACACGAACAGCACCAGACGCTGTCCATTTCGGTGATCACCCGCGCAGAAGTGCTGACAGGCTTTGCGCCAGACACGTTGGCACTGGCCAGACAATTCCTTGAGACCTTTCCCCTTCTTCCGATTGAAGCCCGCGATGCGGATCTTGCCGCCCAGTTACGTAGAGAACACCGCTGGAAATTGCCCGATGCGTTCCAAGCCTCGCTCGCGCTCAACCACCGGTTAAAACTCGCCACCCGCAATACCACCGATTTCTCCCCTGACAAATATGCTTTTGTCTTCGTCCCCTATACCCTGTCCTAATCATTGAGCCGCTTCAGTTTGTGTGGATACCAGTCTGCGGGCAGCGGCCAGGAGCCGCGAGTGCCGTTTCTTCCACCAGATGTAGACCCCGGTAATGGAGAGCAGGGTCACGACGAGCCCCATCACACAGACCAGGATCCGATAGGGTAGTCCAAACACATTGGCCATGTGCAGGGCATAGAGCCAGTTGCTGATGGTATTGCCGGTGTACTGGCCGCTGGGGAATAGCGCTACCTTCAGCGCGCCCGTATCGGCGTCGAAGAAGACTTGCGTGGTGTAGCGGCGTGGACGGTCGTCGATTTCCCGATTGCTTTCCACTTGATATTGGTACACGCCAAGACTGCGATCCAATCGCAGAGCCACTGGTCGCTTCACATGAAAACCACGTTGAGTAGCCTGTTCTGCGATCAACCGATCACCGACCGACTGCGCCTCGATCCAGCTCAGGCTGTGCGTGTCACTGGGATGCTGGAGTGGATGCAGTTCGGCCCAGACCGGGTGGTATTCGAACATCGCGCGGGTGGTCCAGGTGTAGACCGTATCCCAGAGGTTCATGTACACACTGGACCAGGCGAAGATCAGCAACAGCACCCAGGTCCACAATCCCCCGGCCCGATGCAGATCGAAGTTCAGACGATAGGTGCTGGCAGTCCACTTGACCATCCAAGCGGGCTGCCAGCGCTGCCACCAACTCCGGCCACCTTGTCCTTCTCCAGTACGCGTCCCGCCGGCTTGCGGACGCCGTGTGGGAAACGTGAGATACAGGCCGACAAAACAATCCACGGTCCAGACCAGGGCGCAGATGCCCAACACCCATACCCCCGGCATGTCCAGCGCCAGCGCATAGTGCAGCGCATAGACAAACGACATCAGGCCGGTCCACCCGTGACGCAGGGTTCCCCACTGTATCCGGTCGAGCACCGTCCCTGTCGTCGGATCAAGCACCACATAATCGTACCCGAGCTCGAACGGCCCCCCACTCACCGGATCGAGACGCGGCTCTACCCAAGCGGAGGTCGCGCCATCGAATCCCTGTAGCGATACCTGAGTCACTCGCAACCGTGGCTCAGCCGTTTCCAGACGATCAGCGAGCCCACCGGCGCCTAGCCACGTGGAAGGATCGCGATCGGGGTACCAATGCGGATGCATCAGCCGCTCGAGTTCCGGATAGAACGCGAGCAGGCTCCCCGTCAGGCCGACGATGACGAGGAAACCCGCCATCGCCAGTCCTGCCCAGCGGTGCAGCTTGACCCAGAACGCTCGGGCCATCACGATGCTCTCCCCTATCCCGCATTATTCATGACGCTTCTGCTGCAATCGCCGATCTACCGTGTGAAGCGTGTTTCGCTCAGGATTCAAAGGTTTTCTTCACAAGTGACGTCCAGGCATCTTCCGTATCTCGTTTTGCGCTTCACGCTTCACGTGATCCGCTTCACGAGGAATGCGATTTCGCCACAAACGGTCATGAACATTGCGGCCTATGGAGACCAACCAATCGATCTGTTGACCCTAACCGCGAAGCGCTCGCGCCTCTTCTCCTTTAACTCTGCTTTCATTCATCTGCCAGATCCGTCCTATCGCTCATGGCTAGAAATACTCCAATCGCAGTGATCCGATTACCATCAGCGGCTCGCCCGGCATGTTATAGGCCGGCGAGAAGTTCGAAATATGACTGGCATAGAAATAGCGCTGACCCAGAAGGTTGTACACGTTCACTTGCGCCGTCAGCCTGGTCGGCCCCAACTGCATCCGATAGGCGCCATAGGCATCCCAGCGCACAAAACCCGGCAATTGATACGTGTTCTCCAGCGAGCCTTGACGTTCAGAGGCCAGATACACGCCGGTCCCCACGCTCAGTCCTTGCAGCGGTTTGTGCTGCACATCGTACTTCAGCCAGAAGCTGCCGGAGTGGAGCGGGACATTGGGCAATGAGCGTCCCCGGTTGCCGCTCGTCGTCCCGACGATATTACCGTTGATGTCGAAGGCGAGCCCTTGATCCTCAATGAGCGAGGCATCCGTATAAGCGTAGGTCCCGATCACGCTGATTCCGTTCTGCAGCCGGCCCGCGAGATCAAACTCGACGCCCTGACTGCGTGCCTTGCCGAGAGTGGAGAAGGCCAGATCCGTGACCTGCGCGGGCAGATTACGCTGGGTAATACGGTAGAAGGCGAGGTTCGACGTCAGTTGTCCCTCGAAGAATTCCATCTTGATCCCCCCCTCGTACTGACTCGCGGCCTTGGGGGCCAGCGGTTGGCCGGAAATCGTCCGTCCGCTGTTGGTCGCGCCGAAGGATTCGGAGTAGTTGCCGTACAACGACAGCCACGGCCATGGTTGATAGACCACCCCGACTCGTGGACTGAACTTATCGTCATTGAGGTTCTCCCTGACGATATCGTTGAACGACGTCGTCGCAAATCCCTGTGACAGCTTCGCCCAGTCATATCGGCCTCCGCCGAGGATGTGCAGTTTATCCCAGAGCGTAATCTGATCTTGGAAATACAGACCGAACCAGGAGTCTTTTATGACTCCAAAATCGTTCGGGGAGTTTCGCCGTAAGGTATCGAAGAGCGACGGGTCCATTGAAGGATAGACCGGATTGAACACATTCACATTGGTAAAGAAGTCGACCGGAAGGGCATTCACACCGAAGAACCCGCTGTTGGTCGTCTTGAGTTGATAGTAGTCGCCCCCCACCAGCACGTTGTGCTTGATCCCCCACGTCTCGAATTTCCCGTTGAGGTCGAGAAACACATTGTAGGTATCCCGATGAAAATCTTCGGAATAGATCCCTCGCCGCACCATCGGAGTCGCCGGATCGTCCAAGAGCGGCTGAAAATAGGCAATGGGGACACTGCGGAACCGATAGGTCAGAAATCGCGCCACAAAGCCGTTCTTGATGACCCAATTCTCGCTCAGTTTGTGCGACCAATTGAAATCCACCATCGGTCCTTCGATCCGATCCCTGGGGAATCCCGGCTGATGATAGAACGTGCTGATCGGCACATTCGCCACACGATTGCCACGGGCCGGGATGCCATTGTCCGTCACATAATCATCGTGAATATATTCGGCACTGAGATTGAACTCGGTCGCGTTCGTGGGCCTCCAGCGGAGGCTCGGGGCGACAAAGATCCGTTCGCGGCTGACAAAGTCACGAAAAGAGTCACTATCCCGATAACTCAGATCCAGCCGATAGGCCAAGCTCCCGTCCGACGTGAGCGGCCCGGTGGCATTCACGACGGTGCGGGACAGCCCATAGGAGCCGAATTGTTGTTGAATGGAATAGTACGGCGTATCCGATGGCTTGTTCGTGACCACGTTGATCATGCCGCCCGGCTCAATCCGCCCATACAACATCGCCGCCGGTCCTTTGACGACCTCGATACGATCCACATTGGCCAGATCGTAGACGAGATTCGTCAACCGCATTCCATTGCGGAAAAGACCATACTCCGTACTGAACCCACGGATCAGGAAGTTGTCGTATTCGCCTCCGGTCGCAGTCGGTTGCACTCCGCTCACGTTCTTCAACGCGTCCTGGAGCCTGATGGCCTGCTGATCTTGCAGCACCGCTTTCGGCACCACCTGAACCGATACCGGTGAGTGCATGAGCGGAACGTTATTCCTCATCCCAACGACGCTGTTGCTCACGCTGTACGACTCCCGCTGAGCGACCACTTGCACAGGTCGCGACTCCACGACAGGCAGCTCCTCTTGCTGCGCCGGAGAGTCAGGCTGCCCTATCCCCGGCACCGGGAGTGGAAGCGCCGCCTCCGTAGCCGGGGCCGGTACTGGTTGAGATGGAGTCGGCTCAGATGACTTTGCCGCGTCTGCGGTGTCGGTGGATTGAGGCGGCTCCTGTTTGTGAGCGGTCGGCACCGGCTTGATCGGGCCGATACAAGCCGTCGATATGAGCATGACCAACAAGAGACTACCCGCTGCGCTTCTTCCGAGAACGGCATGACACAATGACAATGCATGCTGATAAATCTTGACTGCTCGCACGATGATTCCCCTTTCGCTGTTCCCAATCAGGTCTATGGAGGCCCGTGCCCCTTGAGACTGAGCTGGCGTTCAATGAACGGACGAATGCGTTACGCGGGAATCAGCGTGGGCGGCGCACGGAGGCTGTGGCTGAGGGAAGAGAATAATGGCGGTGGACGCTCCTGCACAAGACGGGGAGTTGGAAGCAGGGCAATGAGCGGTATCTCTCGAAGAGCCGTATCACTCAGAAGGGTAACAAATTTGGACTCTGGTTGTTTCTCGAGAAGCGGGGATGGGTGCGGACAGCTGTCGTCACAATGCTGCCCTTCTTCCGCCATATGGGTGGCGAACGCCACGGCTCCGCCTAACGGGATTTGAATCCCACACCAAAAATAGACGGCGGGAAAGAGCAGCAGCGCAGTCAGGATTTTCCAGTTCAGAGCCCGCATACAGCCATGCCACGAGGAATATAGGGTTCTGGAATACCAAACCACGTCTGGCTCTGTCTAGCCATACTGCGCACAAATGCTACAGTTGTGACAAAATCACAACCTCAGGCTACTCCAGAACAATGCCTGCGTTCTGTCATGACAGAGCGAGCCGTTCTTGCCGTCCCTACGCCACCCACCGTGCGAACGCAATCACCCGCGAGCGCCGCTTTTTCCACCAGATGTAGACCCCGGTGATCGAGAGCATCGTCACGACGAGCCCCATCACACAGACCAAGAGCCGGTACGGTAGTCCAAACACATTGGCCATGTGTAGTGCATACAGCCAGTTGCTGATGGTATTGCCGGTGTACTGGCCACTCGGTAGGAGCGTCAGTTTCAATTCGCCGGTGTCTGCATCGAAGAGCACTTGCGTCGTGTACCGGCGACTGCGATCATCGATCTCCTGGTTCGTACGGACTTGCCAGGTGTAGGTGCCACGCTCGGCATCGAACCCCAAGGCCACCGGCTGTTCCACGACAAAGCCATGCTGCGCGGCCTGTTCTGCTATCAACGCCTCGCCCCGCATTTGTGCCCCGCGCCAGGAGAGCTTCGGTTGTTCCAGCGGCTGCACCCGCACCGGTACCTCCGTCCAAGGCATGTGGTACTCGAACAGCGCTTGGGTCGTCCAGGTATAGACCGTATCCCAGAGGTTCATGTACACACTGGACCAGGCGAAGATCAGCAACAGCATCCAGGTCCACAATCCCCCGGCCCGATGCAGATCGAAATTGATTCGATAGGCCGAACTGCCCCACTTGAGCAACCAAGCCGGTTTCCAACGGTTCCACCAACTGCGTGTTACCCCTTCCTGTCCAACGGTGTGTCCACCGCTCGCCCGCCGCGCCGGCAGCGTCAAATAGAAGCCAACAAAACAATCCACCGTCCAGACTAGGGCACAGATACCGAGAATCCACATGCCCGTCATGCCGAGCGCCAACGCATAATGCAGCGAATAGATGAAATCCATGAGATTGAGGGGAATGCTGCCCCAGAGCCGGCATCGATCCAGCTCCTGACCCGTCGCCGGGTCAAGGATCATTCGATAGTACTCAAGCTCCGTGGGCGGCTGTGCGGCTGAATCTGGACGCGTGGCCACCCAGGCCGTCGTCGTCTCGTCAAACGCCTGAAGCTCCAACCGCGTCACTTGCAATCGCGAATCCCGCGCCTCAATCAGCTCAGCCAGATCGCTGGCCGGGAGCCAGGTGGCCGGTTCCCGGTCCGGATACCAGTGCTGGTTCAAGGCTCGCTGGAGTTCCGGATAGAACGAAAGCAGACTCCCCGTGAGGCCGACGATGACGAGGAACCCCGCCATCGCCAGCCCGGCCCAGCGGTGGATCTTGACCCAGAGGGTACGTGTCCACATAGTTACCGGCATCTTCACTGCTGGTCATCGCTCCAGATAACGCTGCCCGCCCGGTCAAAACTCCAGCCGGATCGTCCCGATCGCCGTGAACGGCGGGGCAGGATACACTCCAAACCGAGGGCCTGAATTAAAGAATTGGTCGGCCCCATTGAAGTACTCGACGTTCGTGAGGTTGCGCAGGTTGTTCTGTGCAGTCAATGGTTTTCCGCCGACGGTCGTCGTATAACTAGCCATGGCATCCAAGCGCGCATAGGCCGGAAGCCGGAACGTATTTTCCGGATCGCCTTCCATTTTGCTGACGACCGTGATGCCGCCGCCGACGCGCCAACCCAGCCCATCATCACCGCCGAGATGATAGACCGCAAAGAGCCGTCCGGAGTGTTGCGGAGCATTGATCAATCGATTGCCTTCCAGTCCGCTGTTGTCTTTGGTCACCTTGGTATCGAGATAGGCATAGTGAGCGATTACATTCAGACGAGAGGTCACCATCCCCACGACATCGAGTTCGATCCCGCGGCTCCGAGCCTCGCCGATGGCTGCCGAGTCGGTTGGGTCGGGTGTGGAGAGGTCGGCGGTCGTCACATTCTTATTGGTCAAGTGGAACAGGGCCAGCGTGGCGGAAAGACGAGAGAACAGTTCCGTCTTGAGGCCGATTTCATATTGCCGTCCACGTTGTGGCGGGAGTTGGTCGCCCAGCGCGGACCGGCCAAAGTTGCGGTCGAATGATTGCGAATAGCTCGCATAGACGCTCACCGCCGGCGTGAGTTGGTAGAGCAGCCCCGCGCGCGGGCTGAACTGACTGTCCGACCGTTCCGGCCGAGTCCGTCGATCGGCCGCGGCCTCAGCCGGAGACAGGTCACTTTCGCCGTTTCGGATCTCGGCATGATCATATCGGCCACCGAGCAGGAAATGGAGCCGATTGAATAGAGTGATCTGGTCTTGCACATAGACCCCGGCATGCCGCACCTGCACGGTAGAAAAGAAGTTGAACCCACCGGCTCCGAGGGCAGCATCATCAAAGGCCGACTCCGGAATACTTCCATAGAGAGGGTTGAAGATATTGATCGGGAAATTCGCGCCGCCCTGACTGAATTGATAGTTGTAATAGTCGTGCAGATAGTCCCCTCCCAGCAACACGCGATGCAGGACTCCCATGGTCTCAAACCGCCCGTTCAAGTCCAGGTTGGTGGAATAGGTTGACCCGATGAGTTTCTGAAACTGCGGCGTGCGGTCGAGCGTCCCGGTGGCCTCATCCAAGGCCGTGGCCACAATGTTCCGCCGCTGCATAGTCCCATTGGTATAGAGAAAGCGGCTCGTCACCGACCAGTTGTCGGTAAACCGGTGAGTGAGGTCGTAGCCCAGATTCACACTGCCTGTGAAATCCAGCCGATCATTTGGTTCCTGAAACGATCGGCGCAGCGGGATCGGCGCCGGTCGATCGCCCAGCGCCGGGAACCCGGTGTCGCTCTGCGCACTGTTCCGCTGATACTGTAGATCCACGACCAAGTCCGTGTTCCGGCTGAGTTTGAAACTGAGCGTCGGCGCGATGAACAACCGCCGCCCTCCTTGAAAATCACGGAACGAATCATAGTCCTGATACGACCCGGTCAATCGGTAGCCGACCGCGCCCGACTCCGTAAGCGGACCAGTGGCATCCCAGACCGTGCGGTAATGGTTGAACGAGCCGAATTCCTGTTCCACCTTGTAGTAGGGCTGGTTCAACGGCCGCTTGGTCACCAGATTGATCAGCCCCCCCGGACTAATCCGTCCGAACAGGACCGCAGCCGGTCCTTTCAAGACCTCCACCCGCTCAAGGTTCGACGTCTCGTACACGGTGGGCTGTGATCCACCACCACCCGTCAGGCTCAAACCGTTACGAAACATGTGCAGGCTGCGGAAACCACGAATCGTGAACCCGATACCATCCAGGTCATCATTTTGGGAACGCACGCCGCTGACGTTTTCTATCGCTTCGTGCAGCCGGTTGACCCGCTGATCCTGCAGCACTTGCTTCGGCACCACCTGCACGGATACCGGCGTTTCCATGAGAGGGGTATCGGTCTTCGTGGCTGTAGTGGCATGGGTCACAGTGTAGGTATCGCGCTGCGCCGTCACCATCACCGGCCTCGCTTCCACCACAGGCGTCTCGTCCTCCGTCATAGGCGGTGTCTGGACAACGGGTGGAGTGGGGATCGGGAGGGGCGGCACGACCACCGGTTCGGAGTGTGCTGGTTCGGTTGGTGGCGCAGCTTCGGCTTTCTCAACGACCGACGGTGGGGCTTCCTCCGCTTGTGGCAGCTGAACCGGCTTCGGCTGGCTGATGCAAGCGGACAGCATACACGTCATCAGCAGGAGGCTGACGGCCTGAGCCTGACGGATACGGATATGAAAGAACGACAACAGCACACGACAGATGGTGAATACTCGCACGATGATTCCCCTTTCTGAAATCCTATCCACGTCTCCTGAGCGCAATGCTCGACAGACATAGGCGGCTGTGAATGGACGAACGAATGCGTTACGCGGGAATCAGCGTAGGAGGAGCACGGAGGCTGTGACTGAGAGAGTAGAATAACGGCGGTGGATGATCACGCGCCCGGTGAGGATCCGAGAGCAAGGCGATAAGCGGCTTCCGAGGGGTGAACGTCTCACAGACGATGGCCACGTCCGCCGATGGGGCCGGTCTATCAACCAGCGACTTGGGATGCACGACGACTTCATTACAATGCGAGTCATCCTCACACTCGACATGATGCTGCGCCATGTCGACCGCGCGCCAAAGAGGAGGTAACTCCACCCACCAGCAGACCGGCAGGAAGAGCATCAGCGCGATGACCATCTTCCAGTTCATATTCAGCATGCAAACATAGGCGTTGGAATACTGGTACGTGGCCCCATGCTTACCTGGCCCCACCTGAAGCTGTCTACTGATGGCTGCTCCCTATGCTACAGTTGCCAACTCATTATGACTGCTCCGTACTTGGCGAAGTCATGGACAGTCCGATGTGGTTGTGTTCGATCAGACTGACTGCGGATTCACGGAAAATGCGCAAGCTTCCCTTCCCTTGATGCGTGCCCTGCAGTCGCCCCGCCTCCACCCATCGGTAGATCGTCCAACGGCTGACGGACAGCAACGCTGCCGCCTCCTCCACTCGGAGGGTAGCTTTCTGCATCGGTTCTGCATCGGTGTTCGTTGCGTTGCCGGTCACCGGCAGTGGTCGTGATTTCATGGTCTCCTCCAACATGACCAGACACGTTTCCGCTTATCTGATTCCCCCTGGAGCAGTGCACATCCGTTGATGGTGTGACCTCATTCAGTTCGCTAATTCGCCAGGCTGTACACGATCGGCAGGCTGACGACGACCTGTGCCTTTCCGATGGCCTGTGCCATATGGAGCGGACAGGCGAGCCGTACCGCCTCGACGGCAGCCGCATCGAGCGCGCTATATCCGGAACTCTTCTGAACGAACACGTCTGCCAAGTGGCCATCGGATCGAATAACGGCCTTCACGATCACTTTCCCCTCCTGCCCGTTCATCCGGGCGGTGTTGGGATACCGTTTCAGTTCCGCAACTCGCCGCCAGAGCAAATCCGCCAACCACCGATGATCGATTTTCACATCGGAGCCCGAGACCGACGCTTTCACCACCGGTGCCGGAGCGGCCTGCTCGCTCTGAAGTGCTTGTGGCGCTTGCACAGGCAGCTCTTGCGCAACCGACACCTCAGTGGGCGATACCGGAGCGGAGACGACTGCAACCGACTCCTGTTGAACCGGTTGTGACTCGGGTTCCTTTGCTGCTGCCGTCGGCTCAGCGACTGGCGGAGTCATTTCCACGAGCGGTGGCGCTATCGGCTCTTCCCGTGCCTGAGCAACCTCCACCTTCTCCTGGAATCGGTGAGACCTGCTCGATCGTCGGTTGCAACGGCTCAACCTTCTGCTCGAGAGGCTCGACCGCCATGACCGGCTGAGGCGTCTCCGGTACCGACTTGGGCCTCGCTGCGGCCACTCGCTTCACGGGTTGTGGCTCAGGCGCCCGAATCGGTTCACGCTGTTCCGCTATCGAGTCTGGCTTTGACGATTCGACCAGCGCGACATCCCACTGAAACAGATTCTCTTGCAACATCGGCGTGACTTGTGCGGCAAAGAGAAATACGAGCCCCAGTATGGCGCTATGCACGCTCAGTGAAATCCCCCAGGCCGGAAACATGAATCGATTCTCATTTGGCGATGTCATGGGTCAATTCTTTCTATTCACTCTCGTATTCGAACACAATTTTGCCCATCCTTCGATTCTGCATTCAGCTAGAGGCTTCGTCTCCGGGTTATAGACATCTCCCAGTCAACCGACCGTACAGTTGCTCCACGACTCGGTGATGGCCATGCAGAGAAGGGGCGGGGTCGAACGTCATTGCGAAACGCGATTAATTGGAGCATCACGTAGTGACTATGGGGAGGAATAGGAGGTCCGCAGAAACGAAAGGGGAAAACTCCATCAAGATCTCTCTATCAGATGAGACAGCACAACAAGGCCCAGGCAACCGCAGATCGTTCTACCTCGTCCGTCCTCCCATATCCCCTACTGTAGAGCTGCGGCCTTCGGGGCATCTACTTTCTGAATCCGAGCCACCGTGTCAAGGATCAGCTGCTCAGTCAAAAGTCCGCCCTTGATGTATTCCCGCACGACGCCTGTTTCATCGATGAAGACGCTCACCGGCAAACCGAACACTCCGAATTGGTTCGCAACTTTGTTATCCCGATCCAGCAGCACCGGGAACGTATGGCCATATTGTTTGATGTGTTCGCGCACCTTGGGTTCGTCTTCCAGTTCATTGACGGCCAAGACCACGAATCCCTTGTCCCGGAGTCGATCATAGGCGGTCTGCATGGCAGGCATTTCCGTCGTGCAGGGTTTACACCACGTGGCCCAAAAGTTCACGAGTACGACTTTCCCACGATACTGCCCTAGACTCTGCTGTTGGCCCTCCAGATCGACCAAGCGAAACTCCTCCGCTGCCGTGCCGACCGCAGGCACACGCGAGCCCATTGCCCACACCACGCTACTGGTGACAAGAAACATCATGCTCCCGGCGAGAACCCCTTTCGCCATCTTGTATCCGGTTGACTTCGACCCCATAAGTACCCTGGATGCGAAGGTTCGTTCACGGATGCACCTGATCAGCAATTTCCAAATGGTATGATTCATGGCTAACCTCACAGAATGAGACTTCGGATAGTAGGAACCTGCCAGGATGACGGTTATGGGGATCCCAAATCT
>CXWK01038893.1_pt2 | contig 20496 bp, 28 predicted proteins | sample 590851 | NCBI WGS metagenome assembly CXWK01 (sample SAMEA3498364, study PRJEB10139) | wastewater metagenome | biome: wastewater treatment plant; material: activated sludge | place: Denmark | collected 2014-08-01 | reverse complement strand
TTGATACTATCAGCGATCACAGCTGTATAGCTATGTTCAGCGTCTATGAAGCAGAAATCCACGTCTTTTCGCTGAATATCTGACGAGCTTCCTAGTACGTACTCGATGTCAATTAGCTGGTATTTGGCAAGGACGCCAGTAGGAACTTTGGTATCGCCAGGAAGAAACTGCGTGGCACGAATGTCGATAGTGGTAAGTTTAGCAGTAGGATTGAGTATATGGAGTAGGAGTGCGCCTAAACCTAGGCTAGTCCCTAGCTCTACAATTACTTTAGGCTGAATGAAGCAACTAAGCTCCGTGAACTCTCTTACGTAGAAGCCTTCATCTCGATATGGCTCGCCAATGGCGCCAGGATCCTGGCCGAACCAGTCAATAAAAGCGGACTTACTGGCTAACGCCAGTAAGTTTTTATCTTCGCCTTCGAAATGCCATGGCTCGAAGTTAAAGGCTTCTACACAAGATTGGAAGTGCTGTTTCCAGCTCACGCTTCAACCTCTTCCAGTTCGGCAGCTCGTGCCTCATCAACTTCGCGCCGAGCCTTAATAGCATCTTGGCGCAGTTTCTTGTTTGGAATCTTCGCCAGCTCGTCGAGAGGAGTTACAGGGAACGATGGCAACTCCATAAGCTCTTCGTAAGAGAGCTGAGGAAAACCGGCCCAATTGAGCTTTTGCCAATCGATGCCTAAGTCTTTCAACTGTGTGATCGTATCAGCATGCGAAAGCTTACGATCCCACCCCTCGATAGGATTGCCGCGGTGATCGCAGACGCGAGCTTTGCCGTCAGTGAAGAACGTGATAGTGCGTGGACGAACTTCGCCGTACTCGTAGCCTTGAATGCCGAAAACAAAGCCGCCTGGAGATTTTACTTCCATTACTTCCCCTTGAAAATAGGTTTACCTGCCGAATCAATAAGACCAGTTTGCGACGCCTGTTGCGCTGCCTGCATCATCGTCATAAGTTGATTGTCAACTAGCGTCGCTTTAGCTAATTCCAGTGTACCGACTAGAGAGTCGACTGGAATCGCAGAGTTCACAAACCACTGCATCTTGTGGTTGTGCCATGTAATAACGCAGGCGCTATCTTCACATAGATCTGGATTGCGAAAAGCGAGTTCAGCTTGCACGCGAACGATAAAGCCGATAAGCTGCGCAATAGGCATACTGCCGACAATGCCCCAACCATATACGTCCTGCTCCCGCGTCTCGCCCTTACGGTACGTAATAACAAGCCGGGCAGGATTCTCTCGCATCGCATTGTGATACTTGCTCATACAACCCTCACAGTTTTCGTACCCGTGAACCGGTATGGTCCTTGGGTAACTGATTGTTTGACGACTCCAGCATTTGTATACGTGATTGCATTTAGCGGATCGTTTATATAGCACGTATCACCATCCATCGTATGATTCGTGATAGTTAGGCCACGTGCGTCAAAAGACTTATCAAGCGAGCAGCCTTGCGACATAGTAAGCGTAGTGATGATACCGCCGCAAAGCCAAGTCATTGGGCAGTTACCTTGCAGTGTAATTGTAGCCCACGTTAGCGAATGCTTCGCAAACGTAAATTGTGTCCCATTTGCACCTGAGATAACTGCAGGCGCTGAATAGAGTAGCACCGCCCCGCCGAATGTATAGAGCGTTGTGCCTGCCGTCCAAGTAACACCTTCGCCAATCCCCAGCGTCGCGCCACCATCGATTGTTAGCGCACCAATATTAGCTACTTCCCCAGGAAGCATCGCGACACCAAGAGATGCGCCGCCAAGAACAGTGATCGCATTAGCAGTATGTAAGCCAAGAAAACGTACACCAAATGCATCTGCAGAACTACCTGTCGCAAGGATTGTAAGTGTAACTGGCGACGACCCGGCGTCGTATCGCTCACGAGGGGGTCCATTCCCTGTGCCCTGACCTAACACTATTGCTAGACCGCCGGATGGTACAGATCCTGTCGGCCCGCTAAACTTAAAGTATGTTGCGCGCCATTCCGTGTAACCGAGTGGATTAGTCTCGGGAAGGCCAATAGCGCCAGTCATAGACTGCCAACGCGTAATAGAATTAAGCGTAACAGCTGCAAGAGCTGCTAGATTCCACAGCATAGAGACGGCCGAATTGGCGAGCACCATGTCATCGCCATTTTGCGGGAGCTGCCGGACACCTGCGCCGCCTACGTTATCAATAAACCGTAGCCAATTCTGGGCATCGTAGATATCACTTGGAGACGCGTTAGACGTCGTAGTGACTTGCGTAATGCCTCCTGCAAGGCCATTCCCTGTAGAGAAAGTTAGCGAGAACGGCGTGCCAGCTGTACTGGCTGTTGCAGTTATGACACCGGCACTTGGATTCGCCCAGGATATCTCTGTAAATTCAGGGATAGTAGACGCGGCAAGAAGCGTGTAGAGACCAGTCGCAGCTAATGCAGCAGTATCAGCGAGTATGGAACTATACGTAACGATCTTACCGTTAATAGTTACGCTATACGTATTACCGATGCTAGTCGGCACTACGCACGTACCAGTAACGACTTGAGCTACTGCCCCTTGATTCGGTGCCCATACTACTGTAGTTGGCATTTAAGCTCCTCATTCTCTTTTGCTAACTGCTCTGCTATGCGGAGTAGATCGCAAAGCGCCGCCTCCATAGAGGCAGGTACGCTAGAGCGACATTCTACAGCTTGCGGCGGACTGCCAAACGGAGTGACAATCTGAAAGAAGCTAAATATCGGTGGGGTCGTGTTAGGTACGCGGCGTAATGGTAACTTCATCCTACAACTCTCCAACCTGGATTGTAGCCTGAGGTATAACTAGGCTCAAATTCTTCTTCATCAGCTTCAGGATAGTATTCATCAGCTAAACGTCCGAGGATGCCAAAGCAATCTGCAATATCGTCAGTTTCACCGGCTATACCTGTAAAGGTAGTTAACTGCTCAGCGACTTCCTCTTCCCATCGGGGCTTCGGATCTGGAAGGTACACTAAGCCGTTTTGTGACCGAATAATGCATGCTTGAGCACGCACAATCTTCGACTTCGCCCGGATCTTAAGCCGCCGTATCTCAGGTATCTCGCGATACCGCCGGCATTCAACTACCATCGCTTCAGAGAGGACATCGTCTTCTGCAGAGACAATAAAGTCAGACCCTACATCGCGATACATCTTGCACCAGTCTCTTAGCGCTGGCCCATTCTCCTCGTATCGTAGGCGTTTGTTAAAAGCATTGAGTACAAGTATCTTGCCGTCATCGGGAGTAAGTGCCGCAGCTACAAAAGCCGTATGGTCACTATCTCGTTTACCCTTCTGTGCCCAGTCGACCGCTATAAGTATCGCACACTCAACTTTGCGATAGTGTAACCACTGGACACCTGTCCAGATGCGCCAAGCATCGCCTACATCCGTATAGCGTTGCCAAAGGAGCGGTTGAAAGTGTAAGCCGCGAGCTTCTTCAGGATCGCCTTGCCAACACGCCTTAAACCATCTCGGCCGCATCTTCTGGACATTCTGGAGTCGCGCCAACGGCACTCGTTCAGGCCATAATGCTTCACCTGGAGCCCGACCTAACACATCGTTCGATTCTGCGATAGCTTTGAAGACAACGCGATTGTATACATCACCACCTACTTTTTCCTCTGCTTCTAAGCGGCCATGTAAGTCATTCTTGCACCAGCGTGTACCAATCATTACAATAGGAGCGCGTGGGCCAAGTCGACTATACGCAACAGTACAAAACCAATCCCAGATACCGTCGAGGATTGTATTGGATTGTGCTTCCTCAGCGTTCTTAATAAGATCGTCTAGGATGAGCAAATCGCAAGGCCGACCGTTAAGAGCACCGCCACGGCCTTTACAAACCATGCCGCCGCCATAGCCTTCAATTACCCATTCACCTTTAGCATTGCTATCTTCGCGTAGTTGTACGCCGCTTGCACCGCCGAAGCGATTTATGACGTCTCTAACAGCAGCGCCGAACTTACTAGCAAAGCCTTCTTCGTAGCTCGCTAAAGCGATGCGTGTCTCTGGCCATCGGAGTAGAACCCATGCAGGGAAGTATACGCTGCCAAGTACTGACTTTCCATGTTGGAATGGGACAATTAGCGCTGTTCGACTATTAGGAGTATACCATGCTTCAACTAATGCCTTTGTCATCAGCATTAAATGCCGAGCAGGAACCCACTTATTATTAGTGTCGGCCCTAGCTAAAGTTGCAGGGCTGATCAAGTGCGGACAGAGTTTCTCGGCCTCCGATAAATCCATAATGTGGTATATTATACCTAATATTCGTTCTCTGTCAACCCTAATCTCTCGATATCTAAATTTAACGAGTTAGATCACTCGAATCATATTATAGGTGGAAAGAGAGGCTGTATATGACTGCTGCTCACACTGCCGCTGCTCTGAATTACTTAGGTGCCGACGTCGAGACTGCTCTGTTAGAGCTGTCTGCCATAGCGCCGACGCTACACGCCAAAGTACGAGAACATCTGTTCTTCGACTTACGGTTGCCGAAGATTCTTTGCCTGCAAGGCAAAGAAATCTACGTCGACCGCAGTATCGACTATCCGCAAGTACGTTTTCACAACGCAATCGCGGAGTTGCTTCCGTATGTAGATAACGCGACTATCGTCGAGTATCTACATTCTAAGTTCCCTTCCTACGATTTAGGAGAATTGTATGTATCCATCTCTTGAGCCACTCGTCAAAAAGGCATGCGAACTCTACGCCGAGGATACCCTCGCGCCAAGCATCGTTACGTCATGGCTTAGTAGCCGAGGCGTATTCTACGTGTCGCTAGTGCGATGGCGCGGACCGAGGAACGAAATGACTCGTCAGGTAGTACTCAGCGCAAGCGATGCCTCCCTCGAGGCAGCCTATGCCGAAGCCTTGAGGAAACTATCATGACGTCTGATACGTCTAAACAGGAAGCTGAGGCATTATGGCTAGACTTAAATAAAATCGGCATCATGCAACAAGATGCAAATCTGCAATGCGTCTTAGAGCTAATAAGCGCATATATTGAAGCAGCTTGGCAAGCAGGACTGCGTGATGCCAAATTCGACCAACGAATCGAACAAATACGAAAGGAGCTAAGTAGATGACTACTTGTGACATGTGCGGCTGTGGAAGTAAAGGCATTTGTGTCTACAAGATTAAACTCATAGGCGGCGAACTAAATACAGCGTTGCACATGCTAGACATGTGCAGCAAATGCCAAGAGCGGCTTAGAACTAAGATCAGTAAATGTATACGAAACTGCCGTGTTAGTACCGTGCGTGATGCTGTCAAAGGCTTGACGCCCGAACAAGTCCAACAAGTCGAAGCATACGTTGCACAACAGGAGGCCCGCCGTGAAGTTCCCTCCTAGACCATTTCAAGTTGTTGCAGCTGACCATGCGGAAGGCTTTCTACGTGGAGCTGAACAGAGTGCTAAACAGCTCTATGCGGCGCCGACAGGCGTCGGCAAAAGTGTTATAGAGCGCTTAGTCCAAGAGCGAATGGGCCCTGAATGCTGGATCGTATCGCCGAAAGAAGAAATCCTGTCGGGGATACTAGAGAAGGCAGGTCTAACCGGCGATTACTATCAGCACAGCATGTCGACACCTATCATGCTCCGCAATAAGTTGCTTCGAGGGGAACTACGCCACCCGAAGTACCTTATCATCGACGAGAGCCACCATCACAACGCGGAGACGTACCAACAGTTAGATCTACTAACAGGTCTCGCTCCAGCAGTCGGGTATACTGCGACTCCTTACCGCGGTACGCCTAAGGGCACACGAGAATTTCTGGATCGGTGGGGTGAACCAATCTGGCTGATTAGCTATCTTGAAGCTCAACAAGAAGGCTATATCAGCATGCCAGAGTTTAAGGTGCTGCCTCTAGTCGATGACGACATCGTAGAAGTACATGCAGGCGATTTCAGCGTCACTAGTATTGACGCTGCTACTGTTGATAGACTTGGCGACATGGCCGCTCATAGCAAACAATGGTATGATGGGAAGTGGGATAGGCCGACTGTATTCGCTATGCCCAGTACAGCAGCCTGTAAGCGATTGCAACTAGAGCTGGGTAGTCGTGGTATGCCAGCAGCCATCATCAACGCAGAGACGCCAAGTGTCGAGCGCTACAACATCTTTCGTGCTACAGAAGCTGGGTTAGTAGCGCTCCTCCACATCAACGTAGTTAGCGAAGGCGTAGACCTTAAGCTGCGACGGCTAGTGGATATGGCGCCTACGCTCAGCCCTGTCAAGTGGGTTCAGCATCTCGGCCGTATCACTCGCCCTACTGACACACCGCCTGAGTACATATGCACCAATAGGAATATCCTGCGCCACGCGTACATACTCGAGGGGGTACTCCCACCGGCGGCACTTCTCGACGCACAGGCTGCTTTTCCACAGACTGAACGAGCTGGCATCACTCGTGTGCTAGGACTTGAAGCGCTAGGTCGCTTTAAGCCGACGACTGTTAAGTTGCTAACAGGTCTGTCGGCACATGTCTATGCACTAAGTGTGCCAGTCGGACCTATGGTCGTCGAGTACTGCGTTGTTATTCACCCAGCCAAAGAGCCTATATGGGCGACTAAAGTCAATGGTCGCAACGATGATGGAACTCGTAGTTGGGGCTCCTGGCGTGCTTGCGCCGCTCCTAACGACGTTCAAGGCTTTAGTAGCGTCGCTCCTAAAGCTCTTAGCGAGAAACAACTTGCTTGGTGGAGTAAGAGTGCTTCTCGCTTTAACTTAGACCCGACCCAAGAAGTTACCCGCAAGAACTTCCAGGTACTACCAGTTCTTGCAGACTTAGGAGTTAAACTGTGACAAACTCAGAGCAGTTGGTATGGCTTGCAGACTGGATGGCGAAGCGCTATAATGTCGAAAATAACAGCGTTATAGGCCGCGAAGGCTGGCCACACACTCTCGTTGAAGTTGTGGCTAAAGTCGTTGAAGATAGAACACTCGCGCCGCTAATCCGCGAAGCACATGAGACAGCAGTCGAGAAAGGCTGGTGGGAGAAAGAGCGAGACTTTGGCACCCAGATCGCCTTGATGCATTCGGAGCTCAGTGAAGCGCTCGAAGAATATCGCAACGATAGCTATCCCCTATACACAGAAAATGGCAAGCCAGAAGGCATCGCAGCAGAATTCGCTGATGTGCTTATACGCATCTTCGATGCGTGTGGCAAATACGGTATTCCACTGGAAAAAGCCTTGCGACTAAAGATGGAATACAACAAGACCCGGTCGCACAGACACGGAGGCAAAGTATGTTAAAGACGCCTATCCTCGATCATGGCTACTTAGGCTTCGTAGAACATTGGGGCAGCGACGAGCGTGTCATCGAAGCTGCCCGTATGTCTACGAATAAAGGCTTCCTCGGCTGGGGCGGCCAATGCCCTGAGTGCAAAGGCCGTGGAGGTTGGGAACTAGGTCCAAGTCCTTGCGATAAAACAAGTTGTACCGCATGTGCTACAACTGGGAAAATAATTGGAGACGAGAAGCTCCTCGCGTATCTCTGGAACAATAAGCACGCCACGCCTTTTGAGATGGCTGGCATGGTCATTGAAGTCCAAGCTCCGATCATGGTGTTCCGCGAGTGGCATCGGCATCGAACACAAAGCTACAATGAAATGTCGGCTCGCTACACTCCGCTGCCAAACCTGAACTATATTCCGTCAGTTGAGCGGCTGATGCTGAACAGCACAACGAACAAGCAGGCACAGGGAACTGGCGAAGTGCTAACAGAGGCTGCAGCTAAAGAGTATCAAGTGGCACTGGCTGCAGCGTACTGTGCAGATCAACAGCTTTACGAGAAGGCTTTACGTCACGGCGTGCCGAAGGAACTAGCCCGTCTGCATCTACCAGTCGGCCGCTATAGTCGTATGCGAGCGTCAGCGAATCTACGCAACTGGTTAGCATTCTTAACATTACGCCTAGACGAAAAGGCTCAATGGGAGATTAGGGAGTATGCAAATGCAGTCGGAATACTTATCGCCAAGCACTTCCCACGGACCTGGGAATTATTTACCTGTGCTTAATAAGCACGACTTCGCTCGTCGCTTCGCAACTGGCGAATTCGGAAATATGACTCCCGTGTGGCTGACGTTAGAGGAGTATCTAGCGTCTGGCTATCAAGGAGAAGTATGCCTACGATCGCGAGTTCCTGGTGCTCCTACCTACTATAACCTGCCTACAGTTGACAGTATCCCACCGAACTACTATCTCTCTGCAATGATACCTCGCGATGTAGAGGCGAAACTCGTGATACAAGGTGAAGTATTGCGAGGTCCAGCGCTGTCGCTAACGTACACGACAATAGCAAAACCGATGAAGATTGCTTTAGCCGAAGAGACGAAGCATGTGGAACTAGTAGCGGCAATGCTCCTTCTCCAACATACGCTTAACTTCCATAGTTACAAGTGGCTAATGAAGCTCCTTACTATGTACCCAGATCACGTCGTCGAGTTTTCTACATACTCTGTCGAGTATGGCACTGTTCCTGGCCACAACACGCTGTTCTGGGAAGTACGGCAATACTAAGGAGAGCTTATGAAGGACCTAAAACGTTTCGCTACTGCCGACTTCCCGCTGCATCCGAGCGCTCTTCGGCATCTTGTAGAATGTCCATGGAGGCTTGTTATGCAGTATCTGTACGAACCTGTAGACGGTGGCGGCGTTGCAGGAGATACCGGATCAGCAGTTCATGCCGCAGCTCACGCTTTTCATACGGGAAAGGGGGTAGCTGAGTCCTTACAAATCATGCAAGCGAAACTTGCTGAGTATCCAAAAGCAGATCTTCTGGACGCAGCTGATCTATTTCTTAAGTATTCCGGCGACGAAAGGAACTCCCAAGCAAAAATCCTCCTCACCGAACAGCCCATCGGCTTCCAAATCGCCGCGGCGCCGGAAGACGAAACGGGAGAACCGTTAGTCTTTGTCGGTCGTCTCGACCAAGTCCGTGATATAGATGGTCAGCTCAAGGTCTACGACATTAAGACGAGCAAGAAAGACCAGACCGAGCTACTTCACGAGCACACGTTCCAAATGGCGGCCTACTGTGTAGGTGCAGCTGTGCTACTAAAACGCCCTGTCGATCCGGGTGCTTTGATTCTTGTCCGTCGATACAAAGCATCCGACTTCAAAAACTCACCTGTCTTCTGGCACTATCCCTGGAAATTTGCCGATTGCGAAAAGTTGCTAAATATTATGCGACACCGCGTCGCAGAAATTCGTCGTGGGCTGCTATACCACAATCCTAATGAAGCAGATTGCCGGTGGTGCCATCAACGAACACCGGATCTCTGCTACCCCAAACTCCAGCAGGAACTTCAGATGCGAGGCTAGCTATGGCGAGATGCAAAACGGATTTAAGCCAATATTCGCTACTTTTAAACCACAAGATATTACCATTCGAGGAGGAACGAAAGCTACTTAAGGCGAGTCAAAGTGGCGATATTGAGGCAAGGAATAAGCTTATACTTCACAATCAGAAGCTAGTTGCGAATATCGCCAAGACCATGCGTCGAATTGACGTAGAACTGGACGATATTATTAGCGAGGGCAATTTAGGTCTTATGCATGCTATAACAAAGTTTGACTGCTCAAGACCAGTTAAATTCGCCACGTACGCGACATGGTGGATCAAGAATGCTATGCATATGCATCTTAAAAGGCGTTTCTTGATCCACGTCCCGTTTCCCCAGCAAGAAATGATTTCCAAGATTCGCCGTGGAAAGGAATCTGCACCTATAAAGCCCCATGCAAAGCAACGACTTGAACAAGCATTACGCATAACTGAAGGTACCATCGAGGAGTATACTATCTCAATTGCTGCCAGACCGGACGCTAACCCAGCAGAAGAAATGCGTGAAATACTCGAACAATGCATGAGTCTGTTAACGCCGATGGAGCAGTTAGTTATGCAACATCGGTACCTAAACGAAAAGTGTCTAACCTTTAAGGAGATAGGAGCGTTAGTTTTGCTGACTCGTGCTCGTATTCAGCAGATCCATATCGGAGCAATTAAGAAACTGCAGATTCATGTGAGAGATTCTAAATCTGGTCGATAGATTCTCCACAAAGTGGCATCATCTCTCGACTGGGATGACTAAGGATCGACTAAGGGGTACTTGTGAGAGATTATCTATCCCTCGTGGAGAGATGAAATCGAACGAGTTAAGGTACCTAAATCATATTATAGGTGGAGAGAAAGAACCTTTCGCCCGTAAACTGGAGAGTAGAATGAGTAAGCAAACGTTGGCAGCAGCAAGTGGAACCTTGGCAGAAGCGCCGAAGTTCGAGTTACCGGCCATCTTTCAAGAGCCGAGCGAGAAGATCGTGGGGCGTTTCTCAACGCCTTATGTCACCTTCGCGCATCGGAACCGGAAAGACGAATGGGGCAAACTCGTCGGTAAGTTCGGCAACATCGACGAAGGCGACATGTTCCTTATCGAGGGGGACAACGTCACACGACTCCCAGTTGCAAAGCTGTGCGTCGTAAAGATTCGCCAGTACTGGGTCGAGAAGAACGCAGCAGGCGAAGTCCTGAAGTCGTCCTTCACGGAAATGCCTTATCCGTGGGCTGAACATATGGATGTGGTCGGTTTGTTGCTTCTCGATGAACGCGCCGTCGTCGTGAACATCAACCCGCATACCACTAAGTGTGGCGGGTTCAAAACGCTTGCAGATGCGTTCGAAGAATGCACGAAGCCAGAGTGGGCAGATAAATCGCCGGCTCACAAAGAAACGCTTAAGATCGGCCAGCCGTTCATGCGCTTCTTTGGCGAATTATCCGTCGCTTCTCCGCGCATCAGCAAAAAGAGCGGTCTTCCGTATCGCACGACGCCATGCGTGATCAAGCCGACGACGAATGTCGAAGCGAATCTCTTGCGAGCATTTGCCGCTTCGCCGGAGAGCAACAAGGCACTTGTCGATGCAGCCGAGCGCTTCGCTTTCCGGATGAAGGAAATCGAGACGAAGCTCGTAAAGAAGTAAGTTCAGGCAGCAACTCGAAGAGAACTTCATTTGCTTGCCCCGGCAAGACCAAAAGCCGGGCAAAGGATAACCGACTCCAGTTTCGGCCCTGAGCGATGTATAGCTGGACGGTGAACGCCGGCTGATGACGTGTGAGGCGTGACTTACGCCGGATGGAGAGAATCCGGTATTTTTCAGGAGAAAAAAAGGATGCCAGATAGTTTAGCCACGCCGATTGACCATCAAAACAATCTGAACGTCGGGGATACTGTGCTCGTTCGCATGGACGACGGCAAGCTAGAGGAATTCACCATCAAATGCGCTCCGTCTCCTTGAGGGCGAATCGGCAACAATGGGTTCCGCGTCAGCAGTATGGGTGTGCCGTTATTGCGATGCGACGTTCGTGCAGGAGTTGCCGGAATTGGATTTCGCGAAAGCGATTCCAACGTCGGCGCGGTGAAGGTCGGATTATTGCTCTGCACCGTGGACGGTGACACGGACGCCTAGGCGGTCGGACATACCAAACATCGGCGAGATAGCGCATAGCTGATGGTTCGAGGGGTTCAAGTCCCCCAGAGCAACTTTTGATGTGTCCGTGAGAATGTTTGCAAGTGGCCAACGCGACGTATAACCGCGAACGAAACTTGACGCTCACGCCTATCGAGCGCTATCAACTAGGCGTGGTTTGCTCTGGGGCGGGTATGGCAACCCCGGATTAGGTTGTGGCAGCCAAACGTGTCATAACACTTTTGCTCCCCGTAGATGACGGTTTGGTAAGCGGGGATAGCTGGTTCGATTCCAGCCAGAGCAACTGATTCAGGCAGCAACTCGAAGGAAACTTCATTTGCTTGCCGCGGCAAGACCAAAAGCCGCGCGAAGGATCACCGATTCCAGTTTCGGCCCTGAGCGATGTGTAACTGGACGGTGAACGCCGGCTGATGACGTGTGAGGCGTGACAGGTCGGAGAGACGGCTAATTTCATGCGGAACAGAATCATGGATAAAGAAGCTATACTCTTGCTGCTCCAAAAACTATTGCGCGATGCAGCTATGTCAGACTGTAATTCTCGCTACTACGTTGACCAAGAACAACTACTTAAAAACATCGAGCATGAACTGGAGACACTTACCATTCCGTGCCCAAATTCTGAGTGTCGCGGTGGTATGGTCGATGTAGCCGAGCACCCACGCGACAGAAACTGGCAGAAATGCACTATGTGCAATGGCACAATGCTAATAAAAAAAGCATGCAACTTAAGGCAGGCGCGGGGCACTTAGTTTCATGAGCTAGGTGCGAGCAGGTTCGATTCCTGCTCCTGCCATTTAGGAGGCACTTATGCTGTGGTTAAAAAGACAAGTAGGGCAGGTAACGTTAGTAGACGGCGAACGACTGGTACTTGTAGCTAAAAATGCTGGCTATGTTACAATCAACTTCGTCGGCCACGAACACACTATCTGTATCAATGGCTCGCTCAAGTTTCCAAAGTTCACGCTCCACGTAGCAAGCACTGGTAAAGGCCTTCGCTACGGCTTCGAGACTGACGTGAATATAGTTCGCGAGGAGATACTATGAAGCTCGATTTTCGGCCTACAAAAGTAGCATTCCTCGACTTCGAAACACAAAGTGAATATGACCTTAAGAAAGGCACAGCACGACGCTACTCGAAACATCCAACGACAAAAGCGCTGACGTGCGTTGTCAAGGTTGATGGTCAGATTCGCAAATATGGACCGTATCTCAGCGACACAGCCAAGCAAGAACTAATGCAGATTGCAGAGACTCATGTCTTAGTAGCACATAATGCATCTTTCGATGCAGCAATCTGGGAGAATGCGCTAAAACTACCTGAAGCGACATGGTTCGATACGCTTCCATGTGCGAGAGCAGCAGGTCTTCCCGGCGGCTTGGATAAGCTGTCTAAAGCTGTCGGAGGTCGCGGTAAAGATAAAAACGGCGAGCGCCTAATCCAGATGCTCTGTATCTTAAAGCCTGACGCTAGACCTATAGCTATCGGCCCAGCACATCAGCTGCTTATGAACTACAACGTTCAAGACGTGGAAGAGTTAGAGTTAGTTTATAACCGAGTCAAAGATTTCGGCGAACCAGAAGTGATGGTAGTTGATCGCATCATCAATGATCGTGGATTGCCGATAGATACGCAAATGCTTAATGCAATGGCCGACATGTATGAGCAAAATACAAGGGAATACGGCCAGCAATTTGCAGATGCAACTGAAAACATCAATCCTAAGTCTCCGAAGCAAGTGCGAGAATGGTTGGAAGAGCGTGGTATAGCACTGTCATCAGTTGGCAAAGCTGCAATTGGGCAGTTTCTAGCTAATCCACAAGAGTTCTTCTCCGACACTAATCCTCCTGATATGGAGATGCTTCAAGCAGCTAAAGAAGCTATCGAACTTCGTCGAGAGCTTGCAGGTGTAGGCTACGGTAAGGTGCAAAAAGCGAAGTTGCTTATAGACGACGGTGTCATCTATGACCAATTCGTGTATTTTGGCACTATACCTGGCCGCTGGTCTAGTCGAGGCCTACAACTACATAATATGCCTAGTTCGCTAAAATCTGTTGACATGCGAGATGTCAAATTAGATTATGCAACTGTAAAAGCGTATGCTGCAGCTGCGTCAGAAGATACAAAAACGCATGTAACTATCTCGGACTGCTTAAATGTCGCGCTAAGACGACTGATAAAAGTCGACAACATCTTAGTTGCAGATTATGGAGCTATCCAAGCTAGAGCATTAGCGTGGGTAGCTAATGTCCCTGCTATGCTAGCAGCTTACAACGATCCAAAAGAGTCTCTGTATCTAAAGATGGGTGACACCGTATTCGGTCGTCGCATCAACAAAAAGACAGAACCACTAGAGTACGTGCTCTGCAAAGCACTTGTGCTTGGCTGCGGCTTTGGAATGTCCGGCGCCAAGTTTCGTGCTACATGTATGCTACGAGAATCACGTGAGTTCATGCGAATGCTTGACGAATCAGGCATCGACCTCGCAGATTCTGTTAAACTTTACAGAAAGACGTACCCTGAAGTTTGTATGCTCTGGTCAGAACTTCACAAAGTTGTACTTGATGCGGTTAACGGTCAACCTGGCCATGCAGGTCGATGCGACTTCAAAATGGTTGGTAGCGACTTGCATTGCGTGCTCCCATCCGGCAGACCAACAGTCTATCACAATGCAAGAGTAGACATGCGTGTACCTGGCTATTGTAAAATGTACAATATGCCAGAAATACCTGTCCCAACTGTACTCTACGATGAATCACGAGGGGGAGAGGGATTCCTGTACGGCGGCAAAATGTTAGAGAATATCTGTATGGGAGTAGAACGCGATTTAGTTGCTGATGCACTCGTTAAGTGTGAAGCAGAAGGACTAAGGCCTATTCTGCATGTCCATGATGAAATCGGCTGCGCTGCTGATGAGAAATACCTCACTAAATTTGTAGAAATCATGTCTGTAGGGCCTGAATGGGCACGCACACTACCTATCCTCGTAGAAGGATACTCAGGGCCTCAATGGACTAAGAATCCTGCAGGCTACAAGCAACTTAATATGCTCTCTGGGAGGGAGATATGAAACGCATTCTTGTTCAGACGCAACTATCGAATTATACTCGGGACGGTAAATTCGTTCTTGAATGCGATTCTGGCTGGCAAATGTGCATGGGGCGCATACAAGAATTGCTTAAGCTTATACCAGACTTAACGGCCGATATACTCGGCCCTAAGACTGAACAGCTTCTAACTCTGCCTAATCTGCCTAAAAATGTGTTTTATGTACCGCATTACATTCCTGCTAATGCCATAATGTCGAGGCACCATTTTAATAGCTGGGAGTTAGAGCATCTAAACAATGTTTGCTACGATGTAGCGTATATCAATGATCCTATGCAATTTCGCAATTTACGTGTGCTGCTACGTAATTGTCAAAAGTTTGTTGTACACAACCACTTTATCGACAATCCGTCTTGCCCTAAGTTTCCAAAAGAAACGTCGCTATGGTTAGGTCAATGCGAAGCCGCGCTTAGAGCGGATTTAAGCTTCTGGCAATGCCAATCGGCGCTAGATGCTTTTAACGCTGATGGTGGTGTATGTCATAATTCTGCAATTTGGGATGACGGATATTCTATTGCTGAAACTAACGGCCTGCACGAACCTACTCGCTTCGATGTCAAACTTCTGCAACAGAAGCCTGTCATCTTTGTTCCTAATAGGGTTGGAGGGCGCGGCGTATCATCTGATTACACAAATTGTGGCAAGTTCCTATTCGACATACTGTCACGTATACGAGGGGTGTTCTCTGTAGTAGCGGGAAACCCTAATCAGAAATTTAGTAACGCCGATCTTGTCTCCGAATGTGGCGTCTTGCCGCTGGTGCCTGGAACACTGACACGTGCAGAATACAGAGCAGTGTGCAGACATGCAAAGATTTGTGTATCTTTATACGACCAAGATACATATGGCAGCACAGCAGTGCGCGAAGCGATAGAATTAGGCGCATTGCCACTATGGCTTAATTGTCATGAATATGCAGCCATTTCACAAGAGGCAAAATATCCGTACGTCTGCAAAAAGGATTTCTCTGACGTTGCGTCAGTAGCTGAACTGCTTCTGTCTCTTTCCACAGAGAGACATCGTGCCTTAAATAGACAATTGCGCCAAGTTATACAACAAAGATGTGCATATGAATACACTACACCTATAGCTGCAAAAAGGATGGGACTCCTATGATCGTTGAAAACATTCGTAAACTACTACGAGATGCGCCAATCGTAGAAGGAAGAGGGGGCGCGACTAAAGAGATTCTTGGTGCTTCATTTATTGCAGATGAGGATTCAATCTTCGGTTGCGTAAACTATAGCTATATTCAACGAGAACTCGAGTGGTATAAATCACAGTCGCTAAGTCTGCACTCGTTTCCAGGCGGCGCTCCTAAGATATGGCGCGATTGTGCAGATCCTCTCGGCGTCGTCAATAGCAATTACGGTTGGTGCATGTATAGCGAAGCTAACGGCAGTCAATTCAGCAACGTAGTTGCTGAATTGTATAGTAATCCAAGCAGTCGTCGTGCATGTGCTATATACAACCGGCCTACAATGCATGTAGATGCGACGGAACATGGCCGTCAAGACTTCATGTGTACAAATGCTGTTGAGTACTTCATAAGAAGTGATCTATTATACTGCGTTGTACAGATGCGAAGTAATGATGCTGTAATAGGCTATCGTAATGATCTAGCATGGCATAGATATGTGCTACATCAACTTGCAATGTCGTTGCAAGTCGATATCGGTATCATCTATTGGCAAGTCGGTAGTTTACATGTGTATGCCAGAGACTTTCATCTATTGGAGCAATAATGAGCAGGACAGTAGTTATTCCGCAGCTTATTAAGGGGCTAAAACGAGGGGTTGAGATAGGTGTCTACAGAGGCAAATTCTCGCGAGAGATACTGTCCCAGTGGGACGGGCATCTAATCCTTGTCGACGCTTGGAGAAAGCTTGACAGCTATGTTGACATAACCAACGAAACAGATCACGAGGGGAATTATAAGACGACGCAAGAAGTAGTAGCTTAGTATAAGGATAGAGTAACTATTCTACGTATGCTAAGCGAAGAAGCTGTCGCATACGTGCCGGATCAATCTCTCGATTTTATCTACATCGACGCCAATCATGCCTATGATGCAGTGAAGAAAGATTTGCATCTATGGTGGCCTAAGCTGAAGCCTGGTGGACTCTTTTCAGGTCACGATTACGTCAATGGAACCTTCCCTGAAGGCGTCTTCGGAGTTAAACAAGCTGTTGACGAATTTCTCGCTGGGTACGCTGTCAATGTTATTCAGTCTACATGGCCATCTTGGTGGGTGCGGAAGCGAAACGTCCTTGAAGAGGCAAATGTATTAGTGACTGGAGACAGAGCTAAATCGTATGCTCCAGCAGAAATTCAATTTCCTAGGATCGCACAGGCATGGAGTGCAGTGCTAGGCATTGAAGTTAACGCTAAGCAAGTCTGTGAATGCATGATAGCTCTGAAGTTAATTCGCCTTGCAATGAGTCCATCGCATAGAGATTCACTCGTCGATATCCCCGGCTATAGCGCTATTCGAGAGGTCGTATAATGAGACAGCTACAAGCAGAACATCGCATATGGATAGACAAGAAATATCCTAATCAGCCATCTGAAATACCTGCTGCAGGATGTGTAGAGGAGGCAGGTGAACTATTACATGCGGTATTGAAGCTGCAACAGGTAGGAATTTGGGGCGAAGAGCAACGGTATACCGTCCCAAAGTTACGAGAAGCACTTATAGATGCTATTGGCGATTGTGGTATCTATGTCTGTTCGCTCTGTAATGCTAATGGCTGGGATTTCGAGGAGTTTTGGGGCGTAACTACGTATCAACAATCGCTCCCTACGCTTACACAAGCGGTCTATCTTGTAGAGCGAGCGGCTGCTGTAGCTGTAGCACCTAAAAATCGAATATGCTTAACTGAATATATAGTTAGGCTTAAAGCTATAGCATTCACAGTAGGTATAGATGCAGACGTTGCAGTACGTATGACGTGGCTTGAGGTAAAGGAGCGATAATGTTAATCAGCAAAGTTACTCCTGGGAATACTGTCCGTTGTGGTACTACAATCGCTAAGTTTATTAAGCTGTCAGGTCCTGACGCTCTTGTAGAGCTACGTAATGGCACACGAGTAATTTGGACCGCTGTTACCGAGGTGGACATTGTTGAGGCGGACACAGTAGTAGATAGACTGCCTAAGCTTAAAGCAGAACTAGCTAGACTGGAACAGTTCGCTATAGGCAAATACGCCCCACTAGGCGTAACCGTAGATACGCCCTGTACGCCACTACCTATACAGCTGCATAACATGTTTGTCACTGCGGCGCTCGGCGCTCGTCCCGAGGGGGCGGTACTATGCCGCCGCTGTAATGACAATCTCTGTATACGGACTGACCATCTATTCTGGGGCACTAGATCGGACTGTCAACGCGACATGTGCTTACGAGGGGTGGCTCGACCGAGTGGGAAGAAGGTGACCGCGCTAGAGATTGCTCTGCGTGTCGTAAAGTTACGTAAACGTATCGCAAAACTCGAGGGGGCGTAATTCTCTCGATTCTAAGTCACTCGTATATCCGATATCTGATTCTATTCGATTTTCCAGAAACTATCATATATTCATATATTCATATTTCTCTTACTAAATAGTTTGTAGATAATCAGATAGAATCAGATATCGGATACGAAAGTCGACTAATAATCGAGAGATTTACCTCTAAAGTCTAAGACTTTGACGAGACTCTACAGAGGCTCTGCCAAACAGACAGAAGAGGTCCCTATTATGCCGAGAAATCTGATACAATCTATCCGATTGTCTATCCGATTATCGAGAGAGGGGGCTAAAATGCGATATATGCTCTAAACTTGTTGTGCTAAATTTCTAAGTCACTAAAATTTAGTGGTAATCTCTCGATAAATCAAATACATCGGATAATTTCAAGAGAATCGGATATGAAAACGATACGTGAGACCATTGATGCACTCGAAGCCTGCGAGAAAGAGCGTATTGCCCTGGAAAAGACGGTGGAGAGGTTGCGGGCGGAACTAGCGATCCATCGTTGCAAAGCCGCAGGCGAGTATTGGGTCTGGCAGGGTGATGGCGACAACTTGGAGTCGCTGGTGTGTCCGATCGTGATTCATCCGGACGACATGAGAAAGCGGGACGCGGCCGAGCGTGAGCGCGTGAAAGCGGTGATACGTCAACGAACGAGCGAAGGTGGATATCAGACCGAGGTAGACGCCATCTACCCGCCGCCCAAGCCTGAGAAAGCCGCAACGATTCTGGTGAAACTTCCAGCCGGTGCTTATTGGGTTAAGGGTATGGATGGGCTGAATCCACGCTTGCCAATCTTCATCAGCGAATTGAATGTCGAGCCAAACAAGCTTGGGGATTACGTGATGGTCCCACCAAATCCATTCCATAGCCTGCCGCCCAAGCCTGAGACGCTGCCTGCTGGGTATTGGTGGGAACGAGAAGGAGGAGAGGGTTCGTGGTCTTGTAGCGAATACTACGAAGACTTTATTCCGTGCGATAACTACGAATACCGCCATTGGAACGATCCGCCGCCCGAAGTGACGGGCAAGGTCGAGACGCAACCTGTTCCTGACGCATCACGAGTAGGTGAGTTCAAGGTTTATACGACAGCCGGTCCAATGAGAATAAACGCTTGCAGCCAAGACCACGCAGAACGAATCGTAAAGTACGACGGACATACGCTGCTGCCGACGTTTGAGGAGTGGTGTGAGGCCAACGTGGAAGAGTGGAAGGTAGAATCGTGTTACTGGTATGACGTGAGTGCCATGAGCAAGTATAGGACTCTGCCATCAGATGTATTCACAGAACTGCAAGGCTGTGCGATAACTGGCGAATACTGCAAAGTGTTTGTCTCATCTAAATCGGCCAACGCCGCACTCAAGGACGCGCTACTCAAGCTGGGGAGGATACGACCATGAGCGTAAGAATCGTCGATGAAAAACCTGATCCAAGTGTTGTGAAGCATAAGGTATGTCGTTCGTGTGGCGTTACTGGCGGTCAGGTTGTCTTTCATGGCGTATGAACCATGCTCCTATTGCAAAGGCACAGGCCGGATCAAGCGGCGTCACTGGAAAGGTTGTCACATACTAGAGGTACTAAAAGATGCTTAGTGGAAACGAGATACGGCGGCAAGTAGAATTAGGGGGCATAGTTATAGAGCCGTTTTGCGAGGAGCAACTTAATCCTAACTCCTATAACTGCCGCCTAGGTAAAGAGATTCTGATGTTGACCGACGAGACGTTAGATCTCCACATAGCGCCGGCGTTCGAGATTCAACATATAGGAGAGGAAGGTTTCCTTCTTCGCAAGGGTAACGTCTACCTGGCCTCTACGCTGGAGAGTATAGGCTCCAAGCTATTCATTCCGTGCATAGATGGTCGCTCTACTATAGGTCGCTATGGCGTTGTAGTTCATAAGACTGCTGGATTCGGGGATGCTGGGTTTAACGGGACGTTTACGCTTGAATTACAGGCACATCATCGTGACACGAGAGTTCACTATGGCGACCTAATAGCTCAAGTCTCGTTTCACGTCATAGATGGCTTGGCACCGACTCTCTATTCTGGCTCCTATCAATGGCAAACTGGTCCCAGAGCACCAAAAAATTTGCGCGCATGGAAGTAGGAGTCTCAAACTAGGAAGTCGAAAAGTCCTATTAAAAACTCCACCATGGGGTTCCGTCACCCCTCCCCCTACCCCTAGTCTAATTAAGAGTCTCCACCTCTTGACTTTTTCGATCACCCTCTGTATAATGATCTGAGAGAATAAATTCTCTCTCCTGATCTTTGACAACTCGAATCATCCTTCTCTGAGATAGAGATCACATCTCCCTCACACAGAGACAGAAGAATCTGACAAGAGATTTTTAAGATGATTCGACACAGTCGTTCTTTGACAACTTGAAATTTTCTCCTTCA
>CXWK01011551.1_pt1 | contig 20502 bp, 25 predicted proteins | sample 590851 | NCBI WGS metagenome assembly CXWK01 (sample SAMEA3498364, study PRJEB10139) | wastewater metagenome | biome: wastewater treatment plant; material: activated sludge | place: Denmark | collected 2014-08-01 | reverse complement strand
ACAAGGCCTATGCTTCCCGCGAAGAATTCGACGCGTCGCTCGCGCGCGCGATCGACGCCTTCGCCCCGGACTACCTCTTCCTCGCGGGCTTCATGCGCATCCTCTCGCCGGGCTTCATCGACCGCTATCCGAGGAGCATCCTGAACATCCACCCATCGCTCCTGCCTCTCTTCCCGGGGCTGGACACGCACCGGCGCGCGCTCGAGGCGGGCGTGAAGCTGCATGGCGCCACGGTGCACTTCGTCACCCACGCCCTCGACCACGGGCCGATCCTGGTGCAGGCCGCGGTGCCGGTGCTCGAAGGCGACTCGCCCGACGTCCTCGCCGCGCGCGTGCTCGCGCAGGAGCATCGCATCTACCCGCAGGCCGCCCGCTGGCTCGCCGAGGGGCGCGTGCGGTTCGGCGACGGCGATGTCGTCCACGTGCGCGATTCGGGCGTTGGAACGGATTGCGCCATCGCCCCCCGGGATCCGTCGTGAGACTGCTTGCCTGCGCCCTTGCCTGCCTCGCCACACTGCCCGCGCGGGCCGTACCCGACCATGTCGAGGCCGAGTACCGGATCACCGCCGCCGGGATCCCGATCGCGAACGTCTTCGAGACCTACCGGCGCGAGGGCGACACCTACCGCATCGACAGCAGGACCGGCGCCGAGGGCGTTCTGAAGATCTTCCGCGACGACACCGTGGTCCTGCACAGCGAGGGACGCATCGGCCCCGGGGGCCTGGAGCCGCTGCGCTTCGAGCAGCGGCGCGAACGCGACCCGAGCCGCGACATCCGCGCGCGCTTCGACTGGGGCAGGTCCCTGCTGCTTTCCGAGTACCGGGGCGAGTCGTCGACCCACGCGCTTCCCGCCGGCACCCAGGATCGCCTGTCGCTCATGTACCAGTTCATGCACGCGGCGCCTCGCGCCGACCGGGTGCGCATGCACATGTCCAACGGCAGGAAGGTGGACCGCTACACCTACCGCAAGGTCGACGAGCCCGTGGTCGAGACCCCGGCGGGCAGCTTCGCCACCGTGCACTACGAGCGCGTCACGGAAAGCGAGGACGAGAACAGCGCCCAGCTCTGGCTCGCCAGGGACCGCTTCAACCTCGCCGTGCGCGTGGTGTTCGAGGACACCCGGGGCCTCAAGCTCGAGCAGACGCTCGTGAAGCTCACGACGCGCTAGCCATGGAACTCCTGCGCCCCCTCGCCCCCGCCCACCGCGTCGCCGCGGTGGCGGCTGCGATATCGGCTGCGGTACACGCGGCCGTGCTCGCGGGCTTTCGCGTTGCGGACGCGACGGAGCCGAGCCTCGAGGCCCCGGCGTACCTCGCGTCGCTCGAGCCGGCGCTGGTCGCGGCCCCTGCGCCCGAGGCGGCGCCGAAGCCGCGCCCGCGTCCCGCGAAATCCCGCCCGCGGCCCGGCGAGACCGTGGCCGTGCTCCCGGCGGCGATCGAGGCGACCGACCTGGCCGCCGAGCCGGAGCAGGCCGACACCGCGCTGCCGGAGCTGCTCGCCCTGGCGCAGCCGGAAATCGTCGCGACTCCGCCCGCGCTACCGGCCTTCCGCGCAGACGCGCTGCCCGGGGAGGTCACGATCGCCTATGCGCTCAGTTCCGTCTTCGCCGACGGCGAGGCCGAATACACGTGGAAGCGCGATGGCGATCGCTACGAGATCATCGGCACGGCGCAGGCCGTCGGCTTCTTCACCCTCTTCCTCGAAGGGCGTATCGAGCAGTCGACGAGCGGGCGTGTCACGTCCGAGGGCCTGAAGCCCGAGCGCTTCACGGAACGCCGCGGCGCCACCCCCGAGGAAGGGCTCGCCTTCGACTGGGAGGCCCGCCAGGTGGAATTCCGGCGCGGCGACAACCGCAAGACCGCGGTCCTCACGGACGCGACGGTCGACTGGCTCACCATGATCTTCCAGCTCGCGCACCGGCCGCCGCAGGGCGAGTCGATGGCGCTTCGCGTCTACACGCAGCGCCGCCTCTACCAGTACCGGCTCGAGGTCCTGGGCGAGGAGTCGCTCGACCTGCCCATCGGTCGTGCGCGAACGCTGCACTTGCGTCACACGGGCGAGAAGCCCGAGGAGACCGTCGACGTCTGGCTGGGCATCGACCAGCACTACCTTCCGGTGAAGCTGCGCTACCCGATCGCGAGGAATCGCCTCGTGGTGGAGCAGATCGCCACCTCGGTCCGGGCGCGGTAGCCCGGCCCACGAACGAACCGGCACCGCCCATGGCCACCGCCCTCACCCGCGCGCAACTCGACGCGACCGTGCACGCCCTCGCCGTCGTCCTGCCCTTGCGCAGCCCCGCGGACGTCGTCCTCAAGCACTACTTCCGAGACAACCGCGGCCTGGGCAGCCGCGACCGCGCGCTCGTGGCCGACACGGTGTACTCGGTGCTGCGCCGTCGCAGGCTGCTCGAGGCCGTGACGCCCTCGGCCTCGCCGCGCGAGATGGCGCTCGCTTCCCTCGTGAAACTCCAGGGCGTGGGAATCGGCGCGCTCGACTCGCTCCTGAAGGCCGGGGAGCAGGCCTGGCTCGCCGCCCTCAAGGCGCGCGACCTGGACGCCCTGCCCTTCGAGATCCGCGCCGATCTCCCCGACTGGGTGATCGCGCGGCTGCGGCAGCGACTCCCGGACGAAGAGATCCTCGCCATCGCGAAAAGCTTCCACCACCCCGCGCCGCTCGACCTGCGCGTGAACACGGTCAAGGCGCCGCGCGAGGCCGTGCTGCAGCGCCTCGAGGCCGACGGCACGCCGGCATCCCCCGCGCGCTTCTCGCCGGTCGGCGTGCGGGTCAAGGAGAAAGTGGCCCTCAACCGCCACCCGATGTTCCTCGACGGCGCGGTGGAAGTGCAGGACGAGGGCAGCCAGATCCTCGGCATGCTGGTGGAGCCGAAGCGCGCCGACATGGTGGTCGACTTCTGCGCCGGCGCCGGCGGCAAGACGCTGCAGCTGGGGGCCGCGATGGGCTCCCACGGACGCCTCTACGCCTACGACGTATCCGACAAGCGCCTCGCGAACCTCACGCCGCGGCTGCGCCGTTCGGGCCTGTCCAATGTCCACCCCCAGCGCATCGCCGGCGAGAACGACGCCAAGGTGAAGCGCCTGCGCGGCAAGGTCGACCGCGTGCTGGTGGACGCGCCCTGCACGGGCCTGGGCACGCTGCGGCGCAACCCCGACCTGAAGACCCGGCAGACGGAAGCCGGGATCGCCGAACTCACCGCGAAGCAATTCGCCATTCTCGAGGCGGCGGCGGCGTTGCTGAAGCCCGGCGGGCGCCTCGTCTACGGCACCTGCAGCCTGCTCGAGGAGGAAAACGAGGCGATCGTCGAGCGCTTCCTCGCCGCGCACCCGGATTTCTCGATCGTCCCGTGCGCCGAAGTGCTGGCGCGCCAGGGCGTGACGATTCCCGGCTGCGAACGCTACCTCCGGCTCCTGCCGCACGTGCACGACACCGACGGCTTCTTCGCCGCGGTGATGCAGCGCGCGCCGTGAGAACGCTGCTCTGCGCGCTGGCCCTCGGCGTCGCGTCGACGGCCGCCGCACAGCCCTCGCCTCGCGCCGCATCTGCGGAACCGGTGCCGCGCGTGGAGGCCTATTTCACGCCGGGCGACGACGTGGCCCGCGTGATCGCCGAGCGCATCGCGGCCGCGCGGCAGTCGGTCCGTGTCGGGGCCTATCTCTTCACCAACCGGACCATCGCCTCGGCGCTCGCGAAGGCGGCCAGGCGCGGCGTGGCGGTGGATCTCGTCGGGGACGCGAAGCAGCACGAGGCCGGTGGATTCCCGGTGCTGCGCACACTCGGGCGCGCGGGCGTGCGCATCTGGCTCGACGACGAGCATGCCGCCTTCCACCACAAGGTGGTGCTCGTCGACGCCGGCACGCCCGCCGGCGTGGTCGTCACCGGGAGCTTCAACTTCACGCAGGCGGCGCAGGAGCGCAACGCCGAGAACATCGTCGTGATCTCGGGCGCTCCGGAGCTCGCCGAACGCTTCGCGCGCGACTTCGAGCGGCATCGCCTGCAGGCGCGGCGCTTACAATGATCCGGCCATGACTCCGCTCGAGACCACGTTCGAGGCGTTCGCCCAGCAGGCCACCACACTGGAGGGCTTCGCCCAGCTCGCGGTCATCGTGACCGGCATCGGGCTGGGATGGCTCGTGGGCGGGATGCTGCGCCGCCGCGTGGCGGCCAGGGAGTTGTGGAAGTTCGGCACCGGCGGCTTCGACCGCGTCGCCTTCCCGCTCGCCGCCCTCGCGATCATCTGGGGCCTGCGCCTGCTGCTGCGCAAGTCCCACGACACGCCCTTCATCGACGTGGCGATCACGCTCCTCGCCGCCTTCGCGATCATCCGCTTCTCGATGTACGTGCTGCGCCACGTCCTGCCGCAGGGCGCGATCCTGCGCGGGACGGAGCGCACCGTGGCGACCGCGATGTGGCTCGGGGTGGCGCTGCACGTCACCGGCCTGCTCCCCGAGGTGTGGGAGGCGCTCGAGTCCGTGGCCTTCAGCGTCGGCGAGCAGCGCATCTCGCTCCTGCTCGTGATGCAGGGCATCGTATCGGTCGCCATCACGCTCGCGATCTCCCTGTGGCTCGCGAACCTGGTCGAAGGGCGGGTGCTCGCCACGGAAAGGCTCGCGCTGTCCACGCGCGTCGTCGTCGCGAAGCTCGTGCGGGCGGTCGCGTTCCTGCTCGCGATCCTCGTGGCGCTGCCGATCGTGGGCATCGACATCACCGCGCTCTCCGTCTTCGGCGGCGCGCTCGGCGTAGGTCTTGGGTTCGGCCTGCAGAAGATCGCGAGCAACTACGTGAGCGGGTTCATCATCCTGCTCGACCGCTCCATACGCATCGGCGACTTCGTCACGGTCGACAACCGGCAGGGGGAGGTGAAGGCGATCGCCTCGCGCTACACGGTGATCCGCAGCCTCGACGGCACCGAATCGATCATCCCGAACGAGACGATGATCACGCAGAGCGTGACCAACCACTCCTACACCGATCGCCAGGTGCTGCTGCGGGTGAAGGTGGGCGTGGGATACGCCTCCGACATCGACCGGGTGTTCGAGCTGCTCCTGGAGGCCGCGAAGCGCCAGCCCCGCGTGCTGGAGGACCCGCCGCCGGCCGCGTGGATCACCGCCCTGGGCGACAACGGCGTGGAGATCGAGCTGGGCATCTGGATCGCCGATCCCGACAAGGGCCAGTTGTCGCTGCGCGGCGCCATTCTCAAGGAAGCGTTGCGGGCTTTCCGCGCCGAGGGTATCGAGATTCCGTTCCCGCAGCGCGATGTCCGGCTGGTCGGGGCNNTTCGAGATTCCGTTCCCGCAGCGCGATGTCCGGCTGGTCGGGGCGGGGGCGCCCCCGGATTTGCCCGCCAAGCCGGCCGGTTAGGCGGCCCCTTCCCGTACCAGGCAGGTTGCCCGACGCCATTGCGATAGAATGCTTGGCCCCCTGCGGAGTCGATCCGGCCCCGCACGCGGGCCATCCGATTTCCCCGAACCCGTCGCCGAACGGGTATCCCGAAAGGCGCCCTGAAGATGATGCTGCAAGGCTTGCTGGAACTTCCCTGGTGGGGCGACCTGGTCGCGCTCTTCATCCTCACGCAGATCACGATCGCCGGGGTGACGCTCTACCTGCACCGCTGCCAGGCGCACCGCTCCCTCGACCTGCATCCTGCCGTCGCGCATTTCTTCCGCTTCTGGATGTGGCTCACCACCGGCATGGTCACCAAGGAATGGGCCGCCATCCACCGCAAGCACCACGCGAAATGCGAGACGGCCGAGGATCCGCACAGCCCGCAGGTCTACGGCATCAAGCGCGTGCTTTTCGGTGGCGTGATGCTCTACGTGCGCGAGTCCCGCTTTCCCGAGACGATGACGCGCTACGGGCACGGCACGCCCGACGACTGGCTCGAGCGCACGATCTACACGCCGTACCACAAGTTCGGGATCATCCTGATGGCCGCGGCCGACATCGCGCTCTTCGGCGTGGTGCCGGGCGCCCTGATGTTCGGCATCCAGATGGCGTGGATCCCGTTCTGGGCCGCCGGCGTGATCAACGGCATCGGCCACTTCTGGGGCTACCGCAATTTCCAGACCGAGGATGCCAGCACCAACATCGTCCCCGTCGCGGCCTGGATCGGCGGCGAGGAGCTGCACAACAACCACCATGCCTTCCCGACCTCGGCCAAGTTCTCGGTCCGCTGGTTCGAGTTCGACCTGGGCTGGCTCTACATCCGGGCACTCTCCGCCCTCGGGCTTGCCCGCGCGAAGAAGCTGCCTCCCAAGGTGAAGCTCGACCCCTCCAAGCTGGAAGTGGACGCGATTACGCTCCAGGCCATCGCGACCAACCGCTACGAGGTGCTGGCGAAGTACGCGAAATCCATGAAGGTCGCCTGGAACGAGGAGGTGGCGAAGCTGCGCGAGAAGCAGCTCTTCGCGGACAACGCGACGGCGAAGCGCCTTCGCCAGTGGGTGACGCGCGGCAATGCCCAGCTTCCCGCGGAACACGAGGCCGTCGCCCTTGCGCTCGAGTCCAGCCCGCGGCTCGCGACCTGGTACCGGATGCGCGAGGAGCTCGCCAGGACCTGGGAGCGCTCGACGCTCTCCACGGAGCAGCTCGTGCAGCAGCTTCGCAGCTGGTGCGACCGCGCCGAGGCGAGCGGCATCGAAGCGCTCGCGGAGTTCTCGCAACGCCTGCGGCGCTACGCCGCCGCCTGACGCGCCATCGCGACCCCGCCCGAGACCCGGCCGGGCGCCGCGCTCGTCTTCGGCGCGAGCGGCTATATCGGAAGCCACCTGGTTCCCGCGCTTGCGGCGCGAGGGTGGCGCGTGCGCGCCGCCTCCCGCAACCGCAAGGTGCTCGAGGCTCGCGGCTGGGAAGGTGTCGAGGTACGCGCCGCGGATGCCCTGAAGCCCGAGACGCTTGCGTAAGCGGTCGCGGGCATGGACGTCGCCTACTACCTCGTGCACTCGATGTCGGCCGGCGCCGCATTCGGCAGGCTGGATCTCGAGGCAGCCGGGCATTTCGCGCGCGCCTGCGCGGCCGCCGGCGTGAAACGCATCGTCTACCTGGGCGGCCTCGTCCCGGAGGGAGCGAACTCCGAGCACCTCCTGTCGCGCCGCGACACGGGAGAGCGGCTTCGGGCGCACCCGGTGCCGGTGACGGAAATCCGCGCCGGCATCATCCTGGGGCCGGGATCGGCGGCCTTCGAGGTGATGCGCGACCTCGTCCTGCACCTGCCCGTCATGGTGACGCCACGCTGGGTCAGGGCCAGGTCGCCGCCGATCGCGCTCGACAACCTCCTGCGTTACCTCGTCGAGGCGCCGGGCATTCCGGAGATGGCGGGCGGGACCTATGACGCCGCCGGCCCGGAGACGCTCACCTACGAGGCGATGATGCGCGCCATCTGCCGCATCCTGGGCCGGCGCGAGCCGTGGATCCTGCCGGTGCCGGTGCTCACGCCGGAGCTCTCCGCGTACTGGCTCAAGTTCGTCACGGCGGTACCGGCCAACATCGCGCGCGCGCTCATCGGCGGGCTGAAGCACGACTTCGCCGCCGACGATGCCGCGCTGCGCGCGCTCATTCCCCAGCGCCTGCTCGGCTTCGACGAATCCGTGCGGGCCGCGCTCGCCTCGGAGGCACGCCATGCGGTGGCCTCGCGCTGGACCGAGGGCGCCTTCATGTTCCGCGACCATCGGCCCGACTACGCCTACTACGCGAAGCGCGCGGGCGCCGGGATCCGCACGCCGGCAAGCGCGCGGGCCCTGTGGCGCGTGATCGCCGCGATCGGCGGGAAGAACCGCTACTACGCCTGCGATTTCCTGTGGACGCTTCGCGAGCTGGCCGACTGGATGGTTGGCGGCGTGGCGCTGAACCGCGGGCGGCGAGATCCGGACGAGGTGCGCGTGGGCGACGTGATCGACTCCTGGCGCGTCACCAGTGCGGAACCGGAGCGCCGCCTCACGCTCACCTTCGGCATGAAGGCCCCCGGTGCGGGCGTGCTCGAATTCGAGATCGAGGAGACCGCGCCCGGGGAGCGCCGCCTGGCCATGACGGCCTACTGGCACCCGGCCGGCGTCTGGGGACTTGCGTACTGGTTCGCCATGTTCCCGGCGCACCGCGTGCTCTTCGGGGCGATGGTGAAGGGCATCGATCGGCGGGCGCGCGCGCTCGAAACCGGCGAAGCGGGCCCGCATCCCTGAGCGCGGCTCGCCGCGCCCCGCAAACGAAAAGCCCCGCCGGGGCGGGGCTTCGTTCGCATGCCGCGCGAGGAAACGCGGGAAGCTACTTGAGCTTCGTTTCCTTGTAGGTCACGTGCTTGCGGGCCTTGGGATCGTATTTCATGATCTCGATCTTCTCCGGCTTGGTCTTCTTGTTCTTGGTCGTCGTGTAGAAGTGGCCCGTGCCGGCGCTGGATTCGAGCTTGATTTTTTCGCGCATGTCCGTCTCCCCTAGATCGCGAGGCCGCGGGCGCGCATGTCGGCCAGCACCACGTCGATGCCCTTCTTGTCGATGAGGCGAAGGCCCGCGTTCGTGAGCCGCAGCTTCACGTAGCGGTTCTCGCTTTCGACCCAGAGCCTGCGGTACTGCAGGTTCGGCAGGTAGCGGCGCTTGGTCTTGTTGTTGGCGTGGGACACGTGGTTGCCCACGATGGGCCCCTTGCCGGTGACTTGGCAGACTCGAGACATGGGATTTCTCCGATCCATCGCCCCGAAATGCCGAGGCGGAAAGCCCGAGATTATAGCCCACGGCCGCCCTGCACCTCAACTCGTATTCACGAGGGAGCCCTTTCAGAGCAGCCCGCGTTCGGCGAACGACAGGCAGGCCCCGGGCGCGACGATGAAGTGATCCAGCACCTTCACGTCCACGAGCGCCAGGGATTCCGCAAGGGAGCGCGTAAGGGATTGATCCTGAACGGAAGGTTCGGCCACCCCCGAGGGATGGTTATGGGCCAGGATGACCCCGGCCGCATTGTGGGCAAGCGCTTGCTTTACCACCTCCCGGGGATACACGCTGGTCTGCGTGAGCGTGCCGCGAAACAACTCCTCGGCAGCGATGACCCGGTTCTGGGCGTCGAGGAAGACCGCCCAGAAGACCTCGTGCCCGAGGTGCTGCATGCGCAGCCTGAGGTAGCCGCGCACGGCGGCCGGGGAGGCCAGGCTGTCGCGGGCCTGCATCTGCTCGGCGAGGGATCGCCGGGCGAGTTCCATGGCGGCGGCGAGCTGGGCGGCGCGAACCGGGCCAACGCCGGGGACCGCGGCCACCTCCGGCAGGGGCGCGGCGAGGAGGCGGGAAACGCGCCCGAAGCGGGCGAGCAACGCGCCCGCGACCGCCGAGACCGGGCGACCCGCGACCCCCGTGCGCAGCATCAGGGCGACGAGTTCCGCGTCGGACAGGCCGGCCGGTCCGTGGGCGACGAGGCGTTCGCGGGGCCGGCCGGCGGCGGGCCATGGGGCGTGGGCCATGGAGCGGGACTCTCTCTTGTAGAATGCTTCGATGGACGAAACGGGAAAGCGCCGCGTTCTGCTGGGGGTGACCGGAGGCATCGCCGCCTACAAGGTGGCGGAACTCGCGCGGGCGCTCATCCGCAATAACGTCGAAGTGCAGGTCGCGATGACAGAGGCCGGCACGAAGTTCGTCACGCCCGCGACTTTCCAGGCGCTCACCGGCAAGCCGGTCGCGACCGACCTGTGGGACGAGAGCTTCCCCAACGCGATGGCGCACATCGAGCTTTCGCGCGGCATGGATGCGATCGTGATCGCACCGGCGAGCGCGGATTTCCTGGCTAAGCTCGCCCACGGTCTCGCGGACGACCTGCTTTCCACGGCCTGCCTCGCGCGCGCCTGCCCGCTGCTGGTCGCACCCGCGATGAACCGGGAGATGTGGGACAACCCGGCCACGCAGCGCAACCTCCATGTGCTGCGAGCCGACGGCGTGGCGGTGCTCGGCCCGGCCGCGGGCGAGCAGGCCTGCGGGGAGACGGGCATGGGACGCCTGCTCGAGCCCGAGGAACTCCTGCACGCCATCCTCGCCTTCCTGTCGCCCAAGCGCCTCGCGGGCCGTCGCGTGCTGGTCACCGCCGGCCCCACGTTCGAAGCCATCGACACGGTGCGCGGCTTCACCAACCAGAGTTCCGGAAAGATGGGCTACGCGCTCGCCGAGGCGGCCGCGACCCTGGGCGCGGACGTGACGCTCGTCTCCGGGCCCACCCTGCTCGCGCCGCCGGCGAACACGCACTTCGTCTACGTGACGAGCGCGGCGGAAATGCTCAACGCGGTCAACGCCCACGCCTCTTCGGCCGACTTCTTCTTCAGTGTCGCGGCCGTGGCGGACTACACGCCGGAGGTGGCCTCCACCCGGAAGATCAAGAAGTCGGGCGCGCCCCTGGAGATCAAGTTGAAGCCCACCGTCGACATCCTCGCGCAGGTCGCGAAGATGCCCGCGGGGCCTTTCTGCGTCGGCTTCGCCGCGGAGAGCGAGAACCTGGCGGAGTACGCGCAGGCCAAGCGCAAGACCAAGAAACTCCCGATGATCGTGGCGAACCTCGTGCAGCACACCATCGGCCGCGAGGAGAACGAGGTCACCATCTACGATGACGATGGCGCCCATCCCGTCGCGCGCGCGCTCAAGTCCCGCGTCGCGCACGCCATCCTCGAGCACGCGATCGCGCTCTTCGACGCGAAGCGCGGCAGCGCGACCGTAACGCCCATCAAGCAGGCTTCCTGAACCACCGGTCATCCCGGGCTCCGCGCGAGCGCGGAGCCATGCCCATTCGACGCTCCGCCCCCGCCCCATGAAGAGACTCGACGTGAAGATCCTCGACGAACGCATGCGCTCCCAGATGCCCGCCTACGCGACCGCCGGCAGCGCGGGGCTCGACCTGCGCGCATGCCTCGATGAACCGCTGCGCCTTAAGGCCGGCGACTGCGCCCTCGTGCCCACCGGTCTCGCCATCCACGTGGCCGACCCCGGCCACGCCGCGGTGGTCATCCCGCGCTCCGGCCTGGGCCACAAGCACGGCATTGTGCTCGGCAACCTCGTCGGGCTGATCGATTCCGACTACCAGGGACAGCTCTTCGTGTCGTGCTGGAACCGCGGCAAGGAGGCCTTTGTCGTGAACCCCATGGAGCGGATCGCGCAGCTCGTCGTGGTCCCGGTGGTCCAGGTGGAGCTGAACCTCGTGGAGTCGTTCGACGAAAGCGCCCGCGGCGACGGCGGCTTCGGCTCCACGGGCAAGCACTGACGGCGGCCATGCACGGCATCGTTCTCTTCGCCCACGGCGCCCGCGACCCCGAGTGGGCGCGGCCTTTCGAGGCCATCCGAGACGCCGTTCGCGCCCGGCGCCCCGAGTTTCCCGTCGAGCTCGCCTACCTGGAACTCATGCGTCCCGGGCTCGAGGAGGCCGTGCAGGGCCTCGTCGCCAAGGGCGCCGCCGCGATCACCATCTTCCCGCTCTTCATGGCACCGGGCGGGCACCTCCGCAACGACCTGCCGCGGATCGTCCAGGGCCTGCGCGAGAAGCATGTGGGCTTGCCCATCGCGATCCAGACCGCGGTCGGCGAAGTGCCGGAGATCCTCGACGCCATCGCCGGATGGGTCCTCGCGAGCGTCGACTAGCTCAGCGCGGGGCGCACATCGACAGGCCGTCGTTCCAGCCCATGCGGTAGCGGGCATCCTTCGCGTAGCGCTTTTCGTTCTTGCGCCCGTACTCGGATTGCTTCGCGGTCTCGCAGCCGTCGATGTAGCCGTCGCGCACGGCGGGCGGGTAGCCGGCGAGGTTGTACGCGGGGCGCGGGGCCTTCGCGCGGCGCTCCTGCGCCTCGCGGGGTGACTCCTCCGGCGCAGCAGCGGGCGGCGCCACCGCGCAGGAAGCCAGGAGTAGTGCCGTGAGGAGGAGGGTCGCCGGTCGGCGCATCGGGTGTCTCGTGCGTTATGCTGCCAGCGCCGAATCGATGGGAGCTGTTTTCGTGGAAGCCATTCTACCCGCGGTGTTTTCCCGCAGCGTCGCGTGGCGCATGCTCGCGGCCGCGATCCTTGCCGCCACCGCGCTCGCGCGGGCGCAGGCGCCGCCGCCGGTCATCCAGGTCAAGGTCGCGGGCCACGCCTTGCGCGTGGAAGTCGTGGCGACGACCGAGCAACGCGCGCGCGGCCTCATGTNNTGTTCCGCGACAAGCTCGGCAAGAACGACGGCATGCTGTTCGTCTTCGACGAGCCCGGCTACCACGCGATGTGGATGAAGAACACGCCCCTGCCCCTGTCGGTCGCCTTCCTCGACGGCGAGGGACGCATCCTGAACATCGCCGACATGGCGCCCGAAACCCTCGACCCGCACGCCGCCGCGGGCCCCGCGCGCTACGCGATCGAGACCAACCGGGGCTGGTTCGCCGCTCGCAAGGTCAAGGCGGGGGACCGGGTTTCCGGCCTCCCCAAGCCGCCACACTGAGCGGCGACGCCTTCAGCCGCCGAAGACGGCGGTGCGGAAGAGCCCGCCGGAGGCGGACATGAAGAAGAGCATCGGCATGGAAAGCACGACGTTCAGCCGCGAGGCGAGGAACGTGACCCGGCGCGCGCGCGACTTCTCCTCCTCGGAGGCCGGCACGAGGCCAAGGATCTTCTTCTGGTTCGGCCAGATGATCGCCCACACGTTCACGAACATGATCGTGCCCAGCCAGGCGCCGACGCCGATGGGCACGTAGGCGCGCTCCTTGAAGAGGAAGGCCTCGTCCGCCTTGTCGCCGAGGAGCCACATGCCCGCGAACCAGGTGAGCACCGCGGCCCAGCGGAAGTAGAAGAGCGCGCGCGGCGCGATGTGCTTCGCGATGCCGGCCGCGGTGCCGTCGGCCTGTGCATCCTTCATCGCGGCCGCCTGCACGAAATTGAAGTAGTAGAGGAGACCGACCCACATCACGCCGGCCAGGGTGTGCACCCAGCGGCCCACGCCGTAATGGACGAATTCCACGCTCATCCCCCCACCAGCGAGCGCACGAGGTAGTACAGGACGGCGGTGAGGGCGAGTCCGCAGAGGACCGTGCCGGGGAGGGAATCGAGGGGGTTTTTCATCGCGGTGGGCCGGTTGCGTCGAAGGCGCGGGATGCAACGGATTCTAGCACGGCGGAAAGCACCGGGACTTCCCGGGAACCCGGAAAACCCCAATAATAATAATGGGTTATATCCCTTTACGCCGCCACGCGCCCGGCCTGCAGCGAGACGACGGCCCTGGCCCGTGCGAAGTCGGGTGCCGCCCCGGCGGCGAACACGCAGGCCGCGGCGAGATCCACGAGCGGCGGCGGCGCGGGAACGGTTCGTGCGACGACGGCGCGCATCCAGGGCACGAGCCGGCCCGTCGCCGAAAACGCGGCGTGGTGGGATCGGTCGACGCTCTCGGCCTCGAACAGGGCGGTCTCGCCTCCGGCCGAAAGCAGCGTGATGCGCGGCCGGAAGGCGAAGTTGCACCCGGACGCCTGCGCCGGCCACGACATCAGCAGCACTTCCCCGCCGGTGGCCGGGAGGAGATCGGCGACCCGCGCGCTCGCCGTCCCGGGAACGCTCATCGCCAGGCGCACCGCGCCCACGGCCCCGGGGTCCATCGCATGGGCTGCGAGGTGCGCGGCATTGGTGCTTCCCAGTCGCGTGCGAAGCGCAAGCAGGTCGCCGAGCGCAGGCGAGAGCAGCTGGACCGGCAGGAACACGGTGCCGCAGGCGCGCAGGTCGCGCTCCGCGTCCGCGAGCGTCGCGCTGGGCAACACGCCGAATTCCCGAAGCAGCCACGGTGCCGACGGCCCCTGCAGCGCATCGAGCGACCCGTGCAGCGCCACCGGCACATCGAAGCGGCGCAGGAACAGCGCGAGCAACACGCAGAACGCCTCTTCGCCGTTGACGAGCCCGTGCAGCGGGATCGCGATCGGGCGCCGCGCTAGCGGGGCCGGGAAACGCGCCTGGCGCGCGGCCAGCGCCCGATGCAGCCCGAGCAGCTCCGCCGGCGACTCGCCGGCGATCGTGAGCGAAGCGAGCAGCGCGCCCAGCTCGAGTTCCGGCAAGGCGCCGTCCAGGACGGCGCCCCACAACGCGCAGGCTTCGACGTCGTCCAGGCGCGCTCCCGTTTCCCCTGGAGCCCAGGCGCACCGCGACAACCTGCGAAGCACCGGAGAGATCGAATGCATGGCTTGCGCTCCTGATGAGTGGCTTGCCCACCGTTGGCAGGACTGTTGGCGGAACTGTTAGCAGGACGCGTGCCACGAAAGGCCCCGCGGGGCGAACGCGCCGCCGCGGACGCCCGCCCGCACCGGCAAGGTGCGATGCTGCAGCGCAGCAGGCCCAATCGGGGGCGGCCGTACAATACGCCGGTGAACGACGCTCCCTCCGCCCCGCCCTACGCGGGACTCACGCCCGACGTCGTGCTCCACGCCGTCGAGAGCACGGGATTTCTCGCCGACGGCCACCAGCTCGCGCTCAACAGCTACGAGAACCGCGTCTACCAGGTGGGCCTCGAGGAGGACCAGGGCGGCCCCCTCGGTGAGGCGCGCTTCCTCGTGGCGAAGTTCTACCGGCCCGGACGCTGGACGGACGAGGAAATCCTCGAGGAGCATCGCTTCGCGAGCGAACTGGCGGACCGGGAGATCCCGGTGGTGGCCGCGCTCGAGATCGCGGGCACGACGCTGCATCACCACGGGGGCTTTCGCTTCTCGCTGTATCCGCGCCGCGGCGGGCGGGCGCCCGAGCTCGAGGATCCGGTGACGCTCGAATGGCTGGGGCGGTTCATCGGCCGCATTCACGGCGTCGGAGCGGCGAAGCCGTTCGAGCACCGGCCCGCGCTCGACGTGCAGTCCTTCGGCGTGGCCTCGCGGGACTGGCTCCTCGCGCACGACTGCATTCCCGCCGACCTGCGCGAGGCGTGGTCCGGCGCCGCCGCGCTCGCGATCGAGGCGGCCCAGTGCGCCTTCGACCGCGCGCGGCATGTCGCGCGCATCCGCCTGCACGGCGATTGCCACGCGGGCAACGTGCTCTGGACTCCCGGCGGGCCGCACTTCGTCGATTTCGACGACGCGCGCACCGGCCCCGCGGTGCAGGACCTGTGGATGCTTCTTTCCGGCAGCCGTGCCGACATGTCCGCGCAGCTTCGCCACGTGCTCACGGGCTACGAGGATTTCGCCGATTTCGACGACCGCGAGTTGGGGCTGGTGGAGGCGCTGCGCACGCTGCGCCTGCTCCACTATTCCGCATGGCTCGCCCGCCGCTGGGACGACCCGGCCTTCCCGATGGCCTTTCCGTGGTTCAACACGCAGAAGTACTGGCAGGACCGCGTGCTCGAGCTGAAGGAGCAGGTCGCCGCGATGCAGGAGCCGCCGCTCGTCCCGGCGCGCTGAGGCGTCAGCGCCGGCGCCGGCGCGACTCGCCCTTCGCCTGCCCGGTAAGCCAGCGCCGGAAAGTGCTCGCCGCGGCATGCTCGGCGAGCGCCAGGGGCGTGACCAGGTAATAGGCGAAACGGGTCGGCACCTCGCGCTCGATGGGAACGACCAGGCGCCCTTCCTCGATGTCGGAATCGACGAGGGGGCGCAGCGCGAGCGCGACCCCGACGCCGTCGATGGCCGCCTCGTGCACGAGGGAGGCGTTGGAGAACCGCGGCCCCCGCGCGCCGTCCACGCCCTTCGCGCCGACATGCTCCAGCCATTCCTCCCACCCGGGGCGTTCCTCGTCGCCCGGCGAGGATTCGTCGTGGATGAGCGGGTGGTGCTTCAAGTCGGCGGGCTTGCGCAGCGGCGGGCCCCGGCCCAGGAGCTTGGGGCTGCACACCGGCACGTAGGACGGGCGGAAGAGCAGGTCCACTTCCATGCCGGGATAGTCCCCGATGCCGAAGCGCACGGCCAGTTGCGCCTCGTCGTCGTCGCGGCCGGAATCCCGGGGTGCTTCCTCGTCGACGTTGTCGATGGCTTTCAGGGTGCCGATGATGCGCAGGTCGAACTGCGGGTAGGCGGTGGTGAACGAGCGCAGCCGCGGCATCAGCCAGCGGGCGACGAAGTTGGGCGGGGCCGCGACCGCGATCCGCCCCCTTTCCTCGGCGCGGCGCGCGTGCACCAGGCCCGCCGCGAAGCAATCGAAGCCCTCGCGCAGCTTCGGCAGCATCGCCTCGGCCGCCGCCGTGAGCTCGATGGCGCGGGTGAGCCTGCGGAAGAGCTCCACGCCGAGGTACTCCTCGAGGCTCTTCACCTGCTGGGAGATGGCCGCCGGCGTGACGAAAAGCTCCTCGGCGGCGCGCTTGAAGCTGCGGTGCCGCGCGGCCGCTTCGAAGGCGCGCAGGGCGTTGAGGGGTGGGAGGCGATCGCTCACAGGGTCTATAGATTAGCTTTTCTAACTCAAAGCGCAAGAACAACTCGTTTGTTGCGCTGCACAACCACCACTATATTCACTTCCGAAGGCCGTCGAAACAGCCTGCCAGGCTGAGGCGGCCCGGCACCCACACAGGAAATCGCAATGCAACAGTACGAAATGATCCAGCAGCACATCGACCGCGCCGAGATCCAGCGCGCCGTCTACCTCGCCGAGCTCGGCTCCAGCGCGATCCTCGCGACGTGGAAAGGCATCCGGCGGGCCGCCGATGCCCTGCTCACCGTCGCCCGCGCCAAGTCGCGCAACAACGTCTTCACGTTCGACGCATAGCCGCATCGCGCCGGGGCACGGCGCGAGGCCAGCCCTCCTCCGAGAGCGGGGCCGCCACCGGCGCGAGGTAACATGCGGTTTTCGCCGAACCGCACCGCATGAGCGTCTCCCCGCTGCCCACGCTGTCGTTGCTCGAGACCCGGGTTCTCGGGGTGCTCGCCGAGAAGCAGCACACCGTCCCGGACACCTACCCGCTCACCCTCAATGCGCTGGTGGCGGGCTGCAACCAGAAGACGAGCCGCCATCCCATCCTCGAGGCCACCGAGCCCGAGGTGCAGGCAGCGCTCGACCACCTGAAGTCCCTGTCGCTCGCCATCGAGTCGAGCGGCGGGCGCGTGATGCGCTACGCGCACAACACCGGGCGCGTGCTCGGCGTGCCCCCACAGTCGGTGGCGATCCTCGCCTCGCTCTTCCTGCGCGGGCCGCAGACCGTGGGCGAACTGCGGATCAACACCGAGCGGCTGCACCGCTTCGGCGACCTGTCCGCGGTCCAGGGGTTCCTGGACGAACTGGCCGAGCTTCCCGCGGGTGCGCTCGTTCGCGAACTGCCCCGCGCGCCGGGCGCACGCGAGACGCGGTGGGCGCACCTGCTCTCCGGGGAGCCGGCCGTGGAGTCCCCGCCCGTCCCGGCCCTCGCCACGGGAAACGTCGAATCGATCACCGTGGGCGAGATCGCCGCGCTCAAGTCCAACGTGGATCGGCTCGAGCGCGAGGTTGCCGAGTTGCGCGAGACCGTCGCGAAGCTCTGCCGGTCCCTCGGCGAGTAGGCGCCGCCGTGGCGACCCGCGCACAGGCGTAGCATGGGCCCTCGCTTCCAACAGGCGCACCGCAATGACCGCAGCTCCCAAGTTCAATGCCCGGCTCACCGACCTCGCCTCGAGGATCTATATCGATCTCGTGCGCGACAGCGTCGCGCAGCCCGACGGTGGCGCGAAGGCGCCGGCCGAGGCCGAGCGGCTGGCCCGCATGAGTTTCGAGTTCTCGAAGAGCTTTCACCGCGTCCTCGACCAGCTGAACGCGGAAAACGAGCCCAAGAACGTCGGCTTCACGGTCCAGCTCGACGACATCGCCGCGTGGAGCAAGCCGTCGGATACTCCCTGACCAGGCTCCCGCGCGAAGGCAGGCCCGGGCGGGCGACGCCCGCGGCATCCGGCGCCCGGGCAGCGCCATGCTAGTCAACTGCGTCGCCTACCAGGAGGGGCGCAAGCTCGCCGACGTCCCGGTCGAGGCGATCAGCGACTACGTGGGCCGGCCCGAGTGCTTCGTCTGGGTGGCCCTGAAGGACCCCACGCCGGAGGAACTCGCGCAGCTGCAGGAGGAGTTCGGCCTGCACGACCTCGCGGTGGAGGATGCGCGCAAGGGCAACCAGCGGCCAAAGCTCGAGGAGTACGGCAACTCGCTCTTCGCGGTGCTCCACAGCATCGACATCCGGGCAGGCGAGCTGCACGTGGCGGAGATCGATCTCTTCGTCGGCAGGAACTTCGTCCTGTCCGTGCGCCAGGGAACGGAACAGGGCTTCGCCGCGGTGCGCGCGCGCACCGAACGCGAGCCGGAACTGCTGCGCCAGGGCGCGGGCTTCGTCTTCTACGCCCTCATCGACGCCGTCGTCGACCGCTACTTTCCCGTCGTCGACGCGCTCGAGATGGAGCTCGAGTCGCTCGAGGGCCGCATCTTCGAGGGCGCCACCCCGCGCGCGAACCTCGAGGCGCTCTACGGCCTGAAGCAGAAGCTCATGACCGTGAAGCACGCCGTCGACCCGCTCATCGAAGCGGTGGGCAAGCTCCACGGCGGGCGCGTGCCGCAGGTCTGCCAAGGAACGCAGGAGTACTTCCGCGACGTCTACGACCACCTGCTGCGGCTGAGCCAGGTGATCGACAGCCTGCGCGACACCGTCACCACCGCCATGTCGGTGAACGTCGCGATGATCTCGCTCGCCGAGAGCGAGGTGACCAAGCGGCTCGCCGCCTACGCCGCCCTCGTGGCCGTGCCGACGATGATCGCGGGAATCTACGGCATGAACTTCAAGCACATCCCGGAACTCGACTGGACCTTCGGCTACCCTCTCGCGATCAGCGCGATGGTCGCGATCGACGTCTGGCTGTTCCTGCGGTTTCGCAAGGCACGCTGGCTCTGAGGAAGACATGGCAAAACCCAACCTGATGCTGGTTCCCGGACTCCTGTGCGACCAACGCCTCTGGCAGGCGCAGGTGGAGGGGCTGCGCCACTCCGCGGAGTGCAAGGTGGCCGACGTGGCGGCTGCCGATTCGGTCGTAGCGATGGCCACCGCGGCGATCGCGAAGATGCCGCCCGGGCCCTTCGCGGTCGCGGGCCTGTCGATGGGCGGCTACGTGGCGCTGGAGGTGCAGCGGCAGGCGCCCAACCGGGTGATCGGGCTGGCGCTCCTGGACACCAATGCGCGCGCCGACACGGACCAGGCCGCGGACGACCGCCGGCGCATGATGAAGATGGCCGAGACGGACTTCGAGCGCGTGGTGAACGCGCTCCTGCCGAAACTGCTGCTTCCGGCGCACCTGCGCAACGCCGCCCTCGTGGCGACCGTGAAGGCGATGGCCGCCGCGACCGGCAAGGACGCCTACCGACGCCAGCAGGAGGCGATCATCGGGCGCCCCGACAGCCGCCCCGGGCTCGCGAAGATCCGCTGCCCCGCGCTGGTGCTGTGCGGCCGCGAAGACACCCTCACGCCGGTGGCGCTGCACCAGGAGATGGCGAACGCGATCGCGGGCTCGCGCCTCGTGGTCGCCGACCAGTGCGGCCACCTTTCCGCGCTCGAGCAACCGCAGCTCGTCACGATGAACCTGGTGCACTGGCTCTCGGGCCTCGGCCGCTGAGTCAGTCCACCTCGCGCCAGCCGGGAACGAGCGGGAAGTAAAGGCCCAGGCGCGCGCGACCGCCTTGCGCGCGTCGGTAGCGCAGGAGCTGCCCGGCATAGCGTTCGCGCTCGCGGTCGAGGAAGTCCCCGGGGCTCGCGCCCCCGTGGCGGCCGGTCTTGTAGTCGACGACCCAGGGCTCGCCGTCGGTATCCGTGAAGACGCGGTCCATCACCACGAGGCGCACGCGGCCGTCCTCCAGCATGCCCATGCGCACTTCGTTGGCGGCCTGCGGGTGCGCCGCGAGGATCCAGCGGCCGCGTTCCTCGGTGATCGCCGAGGCGAGCGCATCCAGCACGAGACCCGCCGCTTCCTCGCGGCCCTCGCGCGGCACGCCGCGGCGCTCGAGTTCCCCCTCCACCCTGGCGCGCAGGCCGCGCACCCGCTCGGGATTCCACCCCGCGAGGCCCTCGTCCGCGATGCGCTGCAGCCACCGGTGCGCGATCGTGCCCACCTGCCGCAGCGTCTCGCCCGTCCAGCTGAACTCGACCGCCTCGCGGGTATCGTGCGACTCGGCCGGCATCGCAAAGGCCGGCTCGTCCACGGACACGCCGAGCGCCTCGGGGCGGATCCAGCGCAGGTCCGTCGTGGCCGGCACGGGCGCCCCGGCCACGGGCGCCGGTGTTTCGCGCATGTCGCGAACCGCGTGCGGCCCCGCGACCTCCCAGGCCTTGCCGAGAAGCGAGCGCGCGGAGGGCGTGCGGATCGTCCCCTGCTTCGCGTCCACGCCCACCCGTCCGAGGAGGTGCAGGCGGTGCTCCGCGCGCGTGGCCGCGACGTAGAGGAGTCGCTCGACCTCGTGGGATTGCTCGCGCGCGTCGAGCGCCTTCAGGTAGTCGTGGGCCGGTTCATCGGCCTGCCCCGCTTCCTTCACCGGCGCCATGAGGAGCGCGCCGTCGCTTCTCGCCTTCCAGCGGAAGAGCGGCGTGTCGCTCGCGCGGGGCGCGCGATCCAGGCCCGGCACGATCACCGT
>CXWK01000007.1_pt1 | contig 20613 bp, 13 predicted proteins | sample 590851 | NCBI WGS metagenome assembly CXWK01 (sample SAMEA3498364, study PRJEB10139) | wastewater metagenome | biome: wastewater treatment plant; material: activated sludge | place: Denmark | collected 2014-08-01 | reverse complement strand
GATGGCGGCGTGGTGGCACTACGAAGACCACCGCTACCAGCTCAAACAGATCATCGCCTGCCCCGGTATCCCGCCGGAAGAGGTTGCCGCGATCGGCGTGACCTACGACGACATCGCGCCAGGCTGCTTCGATCCGACGGCCCGAGTCGCTGATATGGACGCGAACCATGTCGAAGCCAGCCTGTGCTTCCCCAACTACCCTCGGTTCTGCGGGCAGCTCTTCAACGAACGGTCCGATCGCACCCTCGCCCAACTTTCCGTTGAGGCCTACAACGACTGGATGGTCGAGGAATGGGCGGGCGATAGCGGCGGGCGCCTCATCCCGCTGTGCATCGTGCCCCTCTGGGATCCGCATCTCGCCGCCGCCGAGATTCGCCGCAACGCGGCCCGAGGGGTGCGAGCGGTTGCATGGAGTGAACTGCCCAACTGGCTGGGGCTGCCGTCGATCCATTCGGGCCATTGGGACCCGTTCTTTCAAGCGTGCGAAGAGACGGGCACCGTGATCTGCATGCACATCGGGTCGGGGACCAAAACCGTCGTGACCTCGCCCGACGCGCCGACGATCGTCACAGCGAACTTGATCGCCTGCAACTCGGTGTCGTCGATGGTCGACTGGCTCTTCTCGGGCAAGCTGGCCCAGTTCCCCCGGCTCAAGCTGTTGTACGCGGAAAGCCAAGTCGGCTGGATTCCGTACTTTGTCGAACGTGCCGATGACACCTGGACGACACACCAATGGGCCCAGGGCGAGACTCGGCTACCTGAGCCACCATCGACCTACTACCGGCGTCAGATCTACTCGTGCTTCTTTAAAGACACCGTGGGCATGGACCTCATCGACCGGATCGGTATCGACAACGTCATGTTCGAGACCGACTATCCGCACCAGGACGGAACGTTCCCCCATTCAAAGCAGACCGCAGAGAAGTTGTTTGGACATCTCGAACCCGAAGCCAAGTACAAGATCGCCCGGGGCAATGCCATCAAGCTGCTCGACCTTCCATTCGTCTGACCAGGAATAAACGCGGGGATCGGCAGACAATCAGAAAAGCTTTAAGAGGTTCAAGACAGCCTCAACTAAGCCTCTGGAAGGGTCGATAGGTTCAATATCCCCGCCCCGGTGCCTCGAGTCGAGAACCCACCGGCGGCCACCCCTCCGACTCCAGGTTTGATGGCATGTACAACAACGGCGGTTTCTTAGGCGCTGCAGTGACCGGTCCCAGCATCCTCGGGGCGACCCTTGCCCACACCGGTGCGTCCACCTCAATGATTTGGCTAGTCACCGTTGGTTTGCTGCTGGTGCTCGTCGGGCTCTTTACGGTGCGACACGCACGCGTCGTTCCCACACCCCAACGGGGACAACTGCCGCAGTCCGGATCACGCCACCACGTTCGGTAACGCTGCCGTGTGGGTCGCCCTCCTGTCGGGCGTTGCGCTGATCGTCGCGTCCCTGGGCTTCATTGGGTTCTGGGCCTATATGGGCGGCGCGCTGCTCGACAGGCGTCACCATGAACCAGCCTCACCGGATGGCCCGTCGCACCGCTTCGTGTTCCTCATTCCGGCGCTGAATGAGCAGCAAGTGATCGCTGACACGGTCAAAGGGCTGTTGAGCCACGACGCCAATGTCATGGTGTACGTGATCGACGACGCGTCGACGGATTCGACAGCGAAGATCATCAAAGGGCTCAAAGACAAGCGGGTCCGTTTAGTCCAGCGGCAACTGCCAAACGCACAGATCGGCAAAGGTGCCGCGCTCAACGCGGGGTTCCGCAGGATCCTCGCCGATCTCGACCGCCAGGGTGCCGACGCCGAAGACGTGCTGATCGGCGTCATGGACGCGGACGGTCGGTTGAGCGAGGATGCGTTGGCCGCGGTTTCGGTCATGTTCGCGGATTCCGGCGTAGGCGGTGTTCAACTTGGGGTGCGAATCCGGAACCGTCAGAGCTTCATCGGTCGGCTGCAAGACTTTGAGTTCTGGGCGGTCACGCCGTTAGCCCAACTGGGTCGGAACCGGACAGGGTCCGTGTCCCTCGGCGGCAACGGACAGTTCACCAGGTTGTCAGCGCTACTTGCGCTCGGCGAGGATCCGTGGCGCGAGCGATCACTTACCGAAGACCTCGACCTGAGCATCTCGTTGACGGTCATGGGCTGGAAGCTCGCCAGTCCTCGTGGCGCGTTCGTGTCGCAACAAGGGGTGGAAAAGATTCGACCTCTCTTGCGGCAACGAACCCGCTGGTTTCAGGGTCACATCACCGCTAGTCGACGAACGAGCGAGCTGTGGCGCTCACCCCGTGTGCGAAACGGCGCGCTGATTGAGACGTCGTTCTACCTGTTGAGTCCCGTACTGCTCGTCATCCCGTGGTCGCTGCTCTTTCCGTTTGCCCTGTGGAACACGGCGGTCGAGATGTTCGCGGTGCATCCGGCACCGGTGCTCGGATCACAGATTCTGGGAAGGCTCGTGGCGACGGCGCCCTGGTACTTCGTCTCGTTTGGCCCGACGCTGTTCACAGGATTTGTGTACTGGCGACGCGCCAAGGACGTGAGTCTTGGCCAAGCGATCTGGCTGGCGCACGTGATCGCACTGCCGTTCGCGTTCGTGCCGTTTACGGCCGTGTGGGGCGCCGTCATCAGGCAGTCGCGTTCCGAAGTGGGCTGGGTGAAGACCGAGCGTTCGGTGGAATCGTCGAGCGCCGCCTAAGTGCCCGGCGGCGGAGTCAGTTGCAAGCGCCCGGCGTTACTTATCGATGCCGAAGCGGGCCAGACCGTAGGCCTTGATGGCGTTCCCCCGCAGCACCTTGTAGCACTCGTCCGCGTCCATGCCGGCCTCGACAAACATGCTGTGCGCGACCTTGCGGGAATGCGGGAACGTGCCGTCTGAATGCGGGTAGTCGGTTTCGAACAAGATGTTGTCGACACCCACTTCGTTGCGGTTCTTCAAGCCAAACAGGTCGTCAAAGATGCAGCCATAGACCCTGCCGCGCACCTGTTCTGACGGCAGCGGTCCCGCGCCGCCGACGCCCCCGCGGCCCTCACGCCACACCGAGTCCATCCGCTCCATCTGGAACGGCATCCACCCAACCTGGCTTTCGGCGTAGCTGATCTTCAGCTGTGGAAAGCGGGACAGGGTGCCCGAAAACACCCAGTCGGCCAGCGAACCTTCAGCGTTCTGCGCGTACAGCGACATGCTGGTCGCAAGGGGCGCGTCCGGCGAGGTGAAGGGCATCGACGACGACGAACCGATGTGCATCGACACGGTTGTGTCGGTGTCGGTGCAGGTCTGCCACAGGATGTCCCAATCACCGGAGTACATCGTGGAACAACCCAGTTTGGATGGGTTCTCGCTAAACGCGATGGCGTGACTGCCCTTCTCCGCGCAGCGGCGCACTTCGTCGGCAGCCAGCTGGGGGTCCCACAGCGGCACCAGCGTCAGGGGGATGAGTCGGCCCTTTCCAGCCCCGCCGCACCATTCGTCGATCATCCAGTCGTTGTAGATCCGCAGCGAGGTCAGCGCCAGGTCTTTGTCGGCGCGCTCTAGAAAACCTTGTCCCGCGAAGCGGGGGAAGATGTTGGGGTAGTTGAGGGCCGCTTCAACATGGTTGGTCGTCATGTCGGCGAGGCGTTCGGTCTGGTCGTGGGTGCCTGGCCGCAGGTCTTCGTAGGTAGCGGCGACGTTCCGCTGCTCTTCCCGGGGCATACCGGCCGGTCCGTGCAGCAGCCCCGTCGGAGCTACCAGGTCGTCAAACAGCCAGACGTCGCACCAATTGCCGTCGGGGTCGTCGCGGTGGAAGCCGTAGTGACCCCCGACGAACTCCAGGCGAACCTTTTCGCGGACCACCTTTGGGCCCCGGTCGCGCAGGCTGGCTGGAAGTTCCCGCTGCCAGAGGTCGCGCGGCTCCATCACGTGGTCATCCACAGAGATGATGAGCGGCAGTTCGTTTTCTGCCGGCGTTTCGGAGGACGTTTCGGCGGCCATGACTCACCCCAAGCGCTCAAACCCTGACGCGAATGTCAGGAAACTCCAGGGTAACGCGAAGCCGCCGGTGCTGCATAGGCAAGGGGCGGATGCAGCGGCGGTTCGGGTCCTGTCGTTCAGGTGGAGCGCCGTCAGGCCCGAATGCCTAGGTACCGTCGCGGTGTGCGAGGACGGGGAATGAGGCCCGGGTTCGGGTGACCACATCGCCGTCAACCGTGCCGTTCAGGGTCGCCGGGATGTCTCCAGCTTCAGCAATGACAACACCCCATGGGTCGACGAGCAGCGAACCGCCGCCATAGTCGATGCCGCCACCGGTACCGACCCGGTTGACAGCGGCGACGTAGGCCTGATTTTCGATCGCCCGGGCGATGGTCAGCGCCCGCCAGTGATCAGCCCGTCGGCGCGGCCAGTTCGCGATCACAACGAACAGGTCGGTCTCGGTGGCTCGCTCCCACCACATGTCGGCAAAGCGAAGGTCGTAACAAACGAACGGTGTCACCCGGACCCCGCCGATGTCGACGGTTACTGCGCCGTCGCCGGCCGTGACCATGTGGCGCTCCTGACCGAAAAGTCGCCGTTTATGAACCCGGGTGATCTCGCCGGAAGGGGTCACGACGAGGGCGCTGTTGTGGAGCACGCCATCTGGGGTGCGCTCCACAACTCCGCCCATCATGGAGATGCCGTGTCGCCGGGCCTGGTCGACCAAGAACGTGGCCGACGGGCCGTCCTTCGCTTCGGCTCCGGGGTCTCCATCGACTACGAAGCCGCCGCCGAACGTTTCGGTCAAGACGCATAGCCGAACGCCGCCAGCCGCGGCGTCAGCAATGGGCCGCTCCAACGAACTAAACGTCGTCTCAGGGTCACGCCACGCGATGTCGTGCTGGATCAGCGAGACGGCAAGGCTGGCGCTCACCCCTCGGAGGGCATGTTGGCCATCATCTCGGCCATCGCGGCCTCCATCTCTTCGGGTGTCATGTCGACGAGTCGGGTGTGGAGGGACCACTGGTGCCCGTATGGGTCGGCGACCATTGCGGCTCGGTCGCCGTAGAACTGGTCTGCGGGTTCGCGCAGGACGACGGCACCGGCATCGGCGGCCTGTGCGATCGCTGCGTCGACATCGGGCACATAAACGTGCAAGAGGACGGTAGTGCCGCCCAACTTCACCGGGTTGCCCGCAAGGCCGGGCATCTCGTCGGGAGCGTCGGCAACGTACACCGGCGCACCAAACACGTTGATCTCGGCGTGGGCGACCTTGCCGTCCGGCAGGTTCAGTGAGTAGTCGAGCCTGGCGCTGAACGCGCGCTCATAAAAGGCGATGGCATCGGCCGCACCGTTGATCATTAAGTAGGGAATGATCTGGTCGGCCAAGCGTTCTGGGACTGCGCTGGACATAAGAAAGGCTCCTCGAACATGGATGGTTCGAGGAGCCTACCTAGTCGGTGGAGTTGGAGGGTCCTGGCGCCCTTACCCGGTCCGGTGGAGCGGGCAGACCCGCGCGAGGTGCCCCTAGTTTCCAGGCGACGTCACCGCAATGTCGTAGCTCCACAACTCTGCGCTGACGCTGACCGGTCCACCGTGGGCCGCCGGACGGTCTGCGCCCTGGTGGCCGTGAGCGAACGCTTGTGAACTGGTCCACGCCTCGAACGCGGCTTCGTCGCGCCAGCGCGTGACGACCAGCCATTGGTTGCGGCCGTCGGTCGGCTTGAGAAGTTCGAAGCCTTCGAACCCGTCTTGGTTGTCAACGGCACCGGCACGAGCGGCGAAACGGTGGGCGAGCTCGTCGCCGGAGTCTTCTGGAACCGTGATTGCGTTGATTTTGATGATGCTCATGTCGGCCATTCTGCCGCGCTGACGGGCGCGAGGTCGGCACGCGGGTGCTATCAGCCAGCAGATGTTGGCCGGGTTGGTGGGCCGAAGTAGGTCGATTCGAGGTCTTTACCGTTGGGATGACCGACCTGCATTTGACCCAAATGAATGCCTATGGGCGGAGTCCATTGGATGTAAATCACCTCATTGCAACACCTCGAGGTCTGAAAGTTGTTCAGATAAACGATGGGGGCGAAAGGGCCGGATAGCGACAGAGACGGCTCGCCCGTCTGCTTCCAAGCAAGAAGCATTCAAGAAGTGATCAATCCGGTCTTACCCGGCTAATGGGGTTGATCAGCGATGACCGATAGATAGGGCGAAAACGGGTTGAACTACCAATGCAGGCCGCACCGAATGTGTGACGCCCGCATACAAAGGCGGCAGAACAGCATGAATGAAATGTCTTCCAATCAGGGCCCACCTATGGGTCGCCGCTGGTTCCAAGTATTCCTCATCGTCTTTTTGACCTTGGTTCTGCCACAAATCTTTGTGCCCAGTTGGGCGACTTCAGAGAGTGGAGCGGCTCCACTTGAAGGTGCTGCAACAGCGGGAAAGACGGTGTACAAAGATGGTGAATCTACGGCTGCTAGTACGGTGGCCCCGGGTGATCCCCTGGACTATGTATTAGATCTCGGAACAGGCGATACGGTCGCCGATACATCAGGCACAATCAGCCTGCATGACATGCTCGCGGGGTTCCACTCGGGGGTGACGGCCCCACAAGTACCAGCAGGATGGTCTGCTGGTGGTGCAGCAGTTCCCGGAGCGGATTCGACCATTGCCACCTATGACCTCGCCGCAAATAGGCCGGGCACCTCGTCAGGCACGGGGGCAAACGCTGGGGTCTTGACACCTGCGCCCTTCGCGAATGAAGCGACCGGTGTCGGCACCGTCGCAGCGGCAACCGGACCAGGAGCATTTGCCGTCACTCAAGCCAATATGGACGGTTGGGTTCCCTTCACGTACATCAATGGGCAGGGAAGGCAAGATGTTCTTACCATTTCGCACAAGTCGTTCTATGGCGCCTGTTGGACGGCTTTGACATTCCAAGAATGCACTGACTTGGATTCGTTCGTCGCACCAAACTCAGGCGACACGTCCGGTCCCAACGCGACATGGTTTCGGCAGCGGTCAGCCATGGAGCGGGATCACTTCATCGAGGCAGGTAACTACGTCGTTTACGCTGGCTCCCAAGGCTCGGCGTACTGCCTAGATGTGAGCGGCCCGCTTCCGACAACTTGTGTGCCGACCGCAGCCGACGTCGGATGGAGCGCGCTCGGTGCCTACCGCCTTCCGCAGGCCGAAATTCGGGGCATGTGGCGGGTCGGGAACTACATGTACGCATACGCCACTGATTCGACGGCAAATGTGGCATTTCATGCTTGGGATCTGTCGCCGTCTTTGGCGGGTACAGGTCTCCCCGCTTATGTTGGATCCGAGATCTTTTCTACACCGGCGCCAACGTCGGCATCTACCCTCGTGATGAGCACTGCTCGTGTGGTTCCCTTCACCGAAGTGGGATCAAACAGGCTGGTCTACGCGACCCAGGGCGGGCGGGCAGCGTGTGTCGAATTCACAGCGTCACCATCCGCAGGCGACGTCGTAAGTGACTGTTCGACGGGGACCAACACTTTGTCGCTGACCCCAGTCTCTGGAGTGGGGACTCTGGGTTTTGTTACCCCAATCATCGATGGCTGGATTGACAATCCGACCGATAGTGAAGACCCCGTCGGCATTCCCAATGTCGTCGGATCGTGCGTGTGGTCGTCCGGCAGCCTGGGTGTGTTGGCTTGTTTCGACGAGAACATGAATTCGATCACCCGCCCGGCATATCCAGCCGGCTTCCACCCCAGCCTCGCGACGGAATACAACTCCATGCCTCATACAAACAACTTGATTGCGATCGGCGACTGGCAGGTCGATACGAGCGTCAGGTGCTTTGACACACAGACCGGTCAGTCGTGCGGTCTGACCGATGCGGCACCCGGTTTGGCCGGAAACGTGATCCTCCCGTATGGGTCAGAATGGTTGACAGACACCTGCCTCGTCTTTTTTGGTGACGCTGGCCGTTTCTCCTTACTGCACTACGAGATCGATGCAAACGGCAACTACGTCTGGACCGCCGGTTGCGCGGTGGGTGGCGGACTGCCCCCCCAAGAGTTCAGCGTGGCCGATCCGGCGCCCCAATACTGCGCGCCCGCGACCACTGTAGGTACCTGGGATCGGGTTGACCTTGCAGGCATCCCGCCAACGACAGATAGCAGCATCGAGTTTTACGCTCCTAACGGGACGCTGATCGATTCAGCAACATTCTCTAATCCCACCAGTGGGGGTGGCGTCTCGGTACCTATTCCGACAACGGTTGACTACGGCACCTATCCCTCGATCATCGTTCGTATCGTCTGGTCATCAAACACTGTTCTGAACGGTTCGACCGATTACAACGTAACGGTCGGATGGACGACCACCGACGGTTCCGGACCACAGGTGTGTTTCCAGGCAACGGTCGACGAATGCCCAGCCGCTGCTGGAGTGCTCAACACCATGTCGATTGAGAGCTCGTCCTTCGAACCGTTTGCTTCTAACCCCTTTGTAGCCGACGTTGCAGCACCCGTGACCGGAGCCGCTGTTACTTGTACCGTCACGGTTTCTGGGACGTTGTTCGCCGATCCCGATGGCCTGACCGATGGAACGGTCAACGGTTCGGGAATCAATCCGGGCGGGGCTTTCGCAACGCTTCTCGATGCCTCCGGCAACGTGGTTGCGAGCGTCCCCGTCGCTTCTGACGGGACCTACGCCTTCGAAGGCGTAGCCCCGTATGCCGACTACACGTTGCAGATTTCGGTGACCGATGAAACCGCACAAGTTGGCGGTCCTCCATCGACCGGGCCGTCACTTCCTGCGGGCTGGAAGGTCACTGGCGACAATCTCGGCGCTGGTGCCGGGAACGACGGGTCCGCTGACGGGTCCTTGGCTGTGACCGTCAGGGGCGCGAACGTCGTCGAAGCAAACGTTGGGATCAACCAACCTCCTACAGCGGAGGATGTCGCCGCCACGGCAGTGTTCAACCCCGGAGGAGCGGTTCGAGTCGCTACACCTGAGCTGGTTGTTTCCGACCCCGAAGACGGAGTTCCGACGACGGTAACCATCGTCACCCTGCCAACGAACGGCGACTTGTTCTACGACGGTGCCCGAGTGACCGCTGGTCAGGTCATTGCAGACTTCGATCCTGCGCTGCTTGTGCTCGATCCGCACAATGGACCGCAGACGGTGCAGTTCACCTACACCACCACGGACTCTGCTGGTTTGGAGTCCGCGCCCGCAACCGTGACAATGCCCTTCATTGACGCTCGCCTTGAGCTGGTGAAGTCGGTCGTTGAAATTGTCGACAATGGCGATGGCTTGGTTGGAGCAGGCGACACCGTGCGCTACGCCTTTCGAGTCACGAACCGGGGAGAGACTCCTCTCGCCGATGTCACGATCGATGACGCTCGACTCGGGCTTGTCGGCGTGGCGTGTGCAACCGATCTGGCACCGGGTCAAGGCGCCAACTGCCCCACCTTTGACTATGAACTCGTTGAAGGTGACTTGATCGATGGCGGCGTCGAGAACAGCGCGACCGCGACAGCGGTGCCGGTGGACAGCGCTGGCGAACCCTTCGTGGACGCCAACACAGGCCTGCCCGTGCAAGTTACCGACGTATCCGACGCTGGGACCGCGCCTGATGGTGTCGTCGAGGCCGACCCCGCTGGTACCGAGACCGACAATCCACTCGGTGTTCTGGCGAACAACCCTGACGATCCGGGTGATGACCCGACGACGGTTCGGGTCGCTGCAAAACCAGCGATTGAACTGATCAAGTCGATCGACCGGATCGAGGATCTTGGTAGCCCCGGCACGTCGGTCGGCGACATCATCCACTACGACTTCAAAGTGACCAACACCGGAAATGTGACGCTGACAAACGTTGTGGTGTCTGACTCTCTGGCAGATGTCACCGGCGGGCCCCTTGGCAGCTTGGCCCCTGGGGCCTTTGATGACGCAACCTTTCATGCCACGTACACAATCGACCAGACAGATATCGACCGGGACGGTGTGGAGAACACGGCCCTCGTAGAAGCCGATCCGCCTGGTGGCCGCACTATTTCCGACGTGTCCGACGCGGGCACTGGCGTCGATGGCGTGCCTGTGGGAGTCCCAGGACGCGCTGAGACTGGCAACCCCCTGGGCATCAATCCCAATGATCCTGACGACCCGACCGACGATCCAACGACACTCTCCTTTCAGACATCGCCATCGATCGCCTTGGTGAAGTCGGTCGTCTCGATTGACGATCTGGACGGGAATGGTCCAGATGTCGGTGACCTTCTGCGGTACAGCTTCGCCGTGACCAACACCGGGGACGTCACGCTGACCGATGTCACCGTTACCGATGAGGTTGCGACTGTGCTTGGCGGCCCAGTCCGCTCTCTTGCACCCCGAGTCACCGACGACACGACGTTCACAGGCACGTATGAGCTGACCGATGCCGACATCGGGCGTCGGGGGGTTGAGAACACGGCGACCGTATCTGGATCGCACGGTTCACAGACCGTGACCGACGTATCCGACACCGGCACTAAGACCGACGGTTCGCCTGTCAGCGATCCTCAAGGGACTGAAACCGACAATCCCCTCGATGTGTTTGGCAACACCTCAGACCCGGGTGATGACCCAACGACTTGGTTGCTCCCGACGGGCGGTTCGATTTCCTTGGTGAAATCGGTGTCGTCGATCGAAGACCTTGACCGGAACGGAGTAGGCGCTGGCGATGTGATCCATTACAGCTTTGTTGTGACGAACACCGGCACGACGACGTTGAGGGACATTTCGGTATCGGACCCCAAACTCAGCGTTCTCGGAGGTCCGTTGGCGATGCTCACCCCCGGCGCTTCAGACGGTTCAACCTTTACGGGTGAATACGTGATCTCTGATGCAGACGTCCTCGGCGGTGGAGTCGAGAACGTAGCGAGCGTCACGGCCCTTGATCCCGTCCGCGATCGAGTCTCGGCTTCTTCGGACGCAGGGACTGCGCCGGATGGGTCTCCCGTAATCGACCCACCCAAGGCGGAGACTCCGAGCCCCTTGGGCGAGGCCGACAACGACCCCGGTGATCCCGGCGATGATCCGACCACGGTGACGTTGACCCCAACTCCAGCTCTGACGATTGTCAAGGCCTTGGACCGGGTCGAAGACGTCGACGGAAACGGGACCGATGCTGGCGACGTGCTGCACTACTCATTCGTCGTCACCAACTCGGGCAACGTGACGCTTTCCGATGTAACGGTCACCGACCCTCTAGCAGTCGTCAAAGGTGGACCGCTCGACACATTGGGTGTCGGAGAGTCCGATGGCGACACATTTACTGCCACGTACGTTCTGAGAGACCAAGACATCATGGCAGGCGGTTTCGAGAATACGGCACAAGCATCCGGCATAACCGCTGATGATCAGACCGTGACCGATCGATCCGATACGTCAACGGACCCAGCCGGGCAACCGATCGGCAGTCCAGCAACGACCGAAACCGACAACCCCCTGGGCGGACTCGACAACCAACCCAACGATCCGACCGATGACCCAACAACGTTCGTGGTGGTGCCCAACCCAGGCATCGACCTTGTGAAGTCGATCGCGACCGTCGACGACGGCAACAAGAACGGAATCGATGCGGGCGACATCGTTCGCTATCGGTTCGTCGTCACGAACGTCGGCAACGTCGGGTTGACTGATGTTGTTGTCACCGATCCGAAGGTCAGGGTCGCAGGCGGGCCGGTCGCTTCCCTCGCAGCCGGGGAATCAACTGACGCCTTCACTGCGACATACACGCTGACGCAGGCCGACATCGATGCTGGTGGATTTGAGAACACCGCCGTCACCCAGGGCAAAGCTCCTGGAGGCGTCGTTGTGACAGACATTTCCGACACGGGCACGAACTCGGACCTCTCGGCGATTTCCAACCCGGCGGGAACCGAAACGCCCAACCCACTTGCCGAAGCCGAAAATGACGCGGCCGATCCCACAGATGACCCAACGACCCTTCTGATCGAGTCGAAGCCCGAGCTCGACCTCAGAAAGTCCCTGGCCTCAATCGACGATGTCAACGACAACGGCCTCGACGCCGGCGACGAACTCAACTATGCGTTCACGGTGACAAACACCGGGAATGTCACGCTGACCAATGTCGTAGTCACGGACAGCAAAGCCAAGGTCCGCGGCGGTCCCATCGCCTCGTTGGCGCCCGGTAAATCCGATTCGGTGACCTTTACTGCCACCTACGCAATTACCGAAGCCGACCTGGTAGCCGAGGGTGTCGACAACTCGGCGGTCGCTACCGGATCTGACCCGGCGGGCACTGAGGTTACCGACATTTCAGACACCGGTACTCAGTCCGACGGTTCGGCCGTAGATACGCCAGCAACAACGGAAACGCCGAGCCTTGGTGACGAGTACCCCAACCGCCCAGACAATCCTGGAGACGACCCAACGCCGGTTGCGTTGGTGCGTACCCCGGCGATCGAGTTGGTGAAGTCGCTCGACTCAGTCGAGGACCTCAACGACGATGGAGTCGGGATCGGTGACCTTGTTCACTACCGCTTTGCGGTCACCAATGTTGGCAATGTTCCGTTGAACGACGTTCAGGTCACCGACCCGAAACTCACCGTTGAGGGCGGCCCTGTAGCGGCGCTGAATGCTGGAGAGACTGACTCGACCACCTTTGTCGGTAGTTACAAGATCACCGAGGCCGATGTCGCGGCTGGAGCGGTGGAGAACGTCGCAAAGGTTGACGCCGTCGCAAAGACCTTGGAAGGACAGGCCGTATCTGCAACCTCTGACTCGGGGACAGCACCTGACGGTTCGGAAATTACGGACCCAGGCAAGGCCGAAACGCCAAACCCGCTCGGTGAGTTCCCCAACGACGCATCGATCCCTGGGGACGATCCAACGACCGTTCTCATCGCCCGGGCGCCGGCAATCAGCATCGTCAAGTCCATGGTGAAGGTCGAGGACAACGACAAGAACGGCGAAGATCCTGGCGATGTGGTGCACTACGCATTCAAGGTCACCAACACCGGAAACGTCACCCTGAGCAACGTAAAGGTTGTTGACCCGACAGCAACGGTGAAGGGCGGACCGCTCGCTTCGTTGGCCCCGGGTCAAACCGACTCAGACTCGTTCACGGCGACCTACGTCCTCACCGAGGATGACTTCATCGCAGGACGAATCGAGAATGTGGCTACGGCTGTCGGAACGGACCCAACGGGAGCGCCAGTTGAAGACGATTCGGACACTGGTACGACGGTTGAACGCGGAGACGTTGCCGACCCGGGCTCGACCGAGACGCCGACTCCAGGAAGCCAGAATCCAAACGACCCCAAGGATCCGGGTGACGATCCGACAGTGATCAAACTCACGATGCGGCCGGAGCTGACGGTTCTGAAATCCGCTGTATCCGCTACGGACAAGACCATCGTGTTTGAGATCACGGCGACTAACTCGGGCAACGTCACGCTGACCGACGTCGCGATCTCCGACCCGAAGGCCGGTATCTCCAATGCAGCTTGTGCATCGACCTTGGAAGTCGGAAAGAGCTGCTCGGTGAAGGTCGACTATGAAATCACGGCCGCTGACCGGCAAGCTCGAAAGGTCGAGAACACGGCTACGGGTAGCGCGAGCGACCCCAAGAAGCAGCCGGTAACCGATCGGTCCGATACAGGAACAGACGTGACCGGGAACGTCATCAACGACCCGGCCGGTACCGACAACGACGGAGACAAAGCCCCTGGAAACGATGCCACGGTGATCAGCGTTCCAGAGGATGGTGCGCCTTCCCTCGGGACGGCTCCACGACCGAGCTCAGGGCCTCAGCGAGTCGCCTTTACAGGCGCTGCAATCGCGGGCCTCTTGCTCATATCCATGGTGTCGATTGCCCTCGGTGTCGCACTTGTCTTCGGAGTGCGCAGAAGAAACCGCATCTGATTGACGAACGGATCGTGAGGGCCTCCACGTCGGGGGCCCTCACGATCGCGTCACCGTGGTGTGAGCTCGAGGCACGGCCCGCTTGCCGGTAGAGCGCTGGTAGTCGTGCATCCCGAACACCTTGGTGCTCCACCTAGGGTGACTGGATGCAGAACGACTTGACGGCAGTACAGGCCCAGCGGCTAGAAGCCTTTATGGCAGACATCGCGGTTCGCAATCCCGGCGAGGTCGAGTTTCACCAGGCGGTGCGCGAGGTGGCGATGTCGCTGATGCCCTATCTCGAGGCGCATCCCGAGTACGTCGAGGCCAAGATCCTTGAGCGGATGACCGAGCCAGATCGGATCATCATCTTCCGAGTGACCTGGGAGGACGACGCTGGCAACGTCCAGGTCAACCGTGCGTGGCGGGTGCAGTTCAACAACGCCATTGGCGCGTACAAGGGTGGCCTTCGTTTTCATCCCGACGTCAGCCAGTCGGTGTTTAAGTTCCTCGGCTTTGAACAGGTCTTCAAGAACAGCCTCACAGGGTTACCGATGGGTGGAGCTAAGGGTGGCTCCAACTTTGATCCGAAAGGCAAGTCAGACCGCGAGGTGATGCGGTTTTGCCAGTCGATGATGACCGAGCTCTTTCGACACATCGGCGACGAAACCGATATTCCAGCAGGTGACATCGGTGTCGGTGGGCGTGAGATCAGCTATTTGTTTGGCCAGTACAAGCGGGTGATGAACAAGTTTGAGGGAGCGCTTACCGGCAAAGGTCTGGCATATGGCGGAAGTGCCGTTCGGGTTGAGGCAACGGGATACGGCGCCGTCTATTTCGCTCAGGCGATGCTCCAACACGACGGTCGTTCATTGGAAGGGCAACGTTGCGCCGTATCTGGTTCGGGCAATGTCGCGTTGTACGCCATGCAGAAGCTGAACGACCTCGGAGCTGTCGTGATCACAGCGTCGGACTCTTCGGGCACCGTGTATGACCCAGCAGGTATTGGTGGTGAGCGATGGGAGTGGCTACGCAGCCTGAAAGAGGAACGCCGCGGTCGTGTGCGCGAGTACGCCGAACATTTTGGTTGCCAGTATCTACCAGGTGAACGCCCTTGGTCGGTGCCCTGCGACCTTGCATTTCCGTGTTCAACCCAGAACGAGATCGACGACGCGGATGCGAGGACGCTTATCGATAACGGAGTCATCGCTGTCATCGAAGGTGCCAACATGCCAAGCACTATCGGAGCCATCAACCTGTTTCAACAGGCAAACGTGATGTTCGCGCCAGGTAAAGCTGCCAACGCGGGTGGTGTTGCTGTGTCGGGCCTAGAACTCAGCCAGAACGCGGTGAGGCTGTCGTGGTCGCGTGAAGAGGTCGATAAGCGGCTGCGCGACATCATGACCACGATCCACCGCAAGTGTGTGGAGCGGGGGACCCGCCCCGAAGGTGTCGACTACGTCGCTGGCGCCAACATTGCCGGCTTCGAAAAGGTTGCCCAAGCGATGCTCGCCTACGGAGTGTTGTAACCGAACGAGACCAAACCCGAGCGAACCTGACCACGGCCGCGGAATTCGCCGGCTTTGTGCGCAGCGATTCGCCCCTTGGCGGGAAGTCTCTAGCGGTTTCGCTTCGAGAGAGCGAACGCCATACATAGGTCGACCGCCCCCGAGAATTCGAGGGCGGTCGAGGCCATGTCACCCCGGGATGGCCTCTGAACTGGCCCGGAGGCGGGGATCCATGGCGACCTGCCGATCAACGAGGCCAACTCCGGGCCGGCCGGCTTCGCGCCGACCGTTACCAGGTCGGTCAGCCGTCCAGGGAAGCGTTCAGCGAGTTCAGCGCAGCCTGTTCCGTTGCAACATCTGGAGTGCTTGCCCGTACCGATTCGAGGACGTGATCAATCTCGCTGTCGAGGAAGGTCCAGGCCGTTTCGTCCATCGGTTCTAGTCGGCTTTTGCGCTCGTCCCACGCTGTCTCCAAATCGGTGGCCTTTGAAGATGCGTCGGCCTGGTCCCCAGCAGTCACCGCCGTCTGAATGCTTGTGGTGATCCCAAGAAGCGAGTCGATATCTGCCTGAGGGAAGTTCACGACGGCCTGTGCCGGAGTGAGCTGTTCGACCGGGCCGCTCGATTCTTCTGCCGACACTTGGCGGTGCGGTCGGCTGTGCGCAACGCTCAGCACGGTCACCGCGACCAGCGCGACAACCCCGTAGTAGTAGAGCATCACCCGCTCTCGTTGGGGGCTCGGAGCGGTGGTGCTCGCCTTCGCAGGTTGAGAGCCGTCGTACACATCTGGCCGCTTGACCGCCAAGTAGGTCACGGTGGCGAGGATCGCAGCAAGGAAGATGCCGCTTGTCACCGCCGTGCCCAGGTCGAGACCACCTTCGTTGCTCGGAAGCGCCAGCCAGTCACCGAGGTTGGCGCCCAGGGGTCGAGTCAAGATGTAGGCCAGCCAGAACGACAACACCGGGTTAGCGCCCAGTCTCGATCCGACGAAGATCGAAGCGATGAGCAGGGTCGGCAGCATCACCGAAACGCCAGGGGACCATCCGGTCAACTCGAGTGTCCAGTCACCAGCGGCTGTGCCGAGCGCGAAGGTCACGAGGATTGCGAGCCAATAGAAGGCTTCTCGGCTCCTCGTGTCGATGTGGTGAATCGACAGCGTTCCTTCTTGGCGGTACCAAATGGTGAACACGACAGCCAGTGCTGCGGCAAAGACGGTTGTCGTCAGTGCTAACGGGACCGCATAACGATCGGTGAGAATGTCGGTGTAGAGGGTGCCGGTAACGCTGAGGGTCACCACGGTCAGCCAGTACGGGAACGGGTGGTACTTGGGCAGGCGCATCTGCCAGGTCAGTACTCCCGCGAGCACAACGGTGAAGATGATCGAGGTGTTGATCAGTCCAACGCCGAGGTCGACACTGACCCAGTCGGCGAAGCTCTCTCCGACCGTCGTGCACAGCACCTTGATCACCCAGAACCACACGGTGACTTCTGGGACTTTGCTGATGAATGCCCGCGCATCGAGGTGAGCGGTACTTGGTAGGCGAACGTTGCCGGATGGTTCCGTAGCTGGATTGGGGCGATTGGGTAACTGCGTAGATTGAGCCATGTGGAGCATCGTAAAGAGGGTGATTTACCGCACGGTTCGAAGAAGGTTCGCGCTGGTTTAACTCGCCGAGGTCGGTCCTTGGTGGCTGCGTCGTTGTGCCAGTGTTGCCCATTCCGGCACGTCCAACCTTGCGTGAGTTGGCAGGTGCTTTGATTGGTCTGCAGCAAGGGTGCACCGTTGAATAACGCCCAGCCTCAAGCGCCTCGAACCGTGTTGGTCGTCGAGGACGACCGGGGAATCTCAGACGCGTTGGTGGCCGAATTGTCGGCGCAGGGTTACCAGGTCGTCGCGGCTCATACCGGCGACGCCGCGCTCCGTGCCGCATCGCTCAACGCCCTCGACGCGGTGTTGCTGGACCTTGGTCTGCCCGATATCGACGGTGTGTACGTGTGTCGGACCCTCCGCAAAAGCTTGCCGAACCTTCCGATCATCATCTTGACCGCCAGAGATTCAGAGATTGACGTGGTCGTCGGTCTCGACGCGGGAGCGACCGACTACGTCACCAAGCCTTTTAGCGTGCACATTTTGTTGGCGCGACTGCGAGCTCATCTACGTGGGGTTTCTGAGGGCTCTGAAGACCTAATTTTTGGTCCACTGCGGATCGACCGTGCCGGGCTTCGGGTGCTGCTCGATGGTCAAGAGGTTCCGCTCCGGCCCAAAGAGGTGTCACTGCTCATTCGCCTGGCGTCATCGGCGGGCCGAGTGGTCAGTCGGGACCAGCTACTTGACGACGTGTGGGACATTTCGTGGGACACGGGTAGCAAGACGGTCGAAGTCCACATTCACGCAATCCGGCGAAAGCTTGGTCCGCGCCCTGGCGGTCGGCAGTGGATTTCGACGATCCGGTCCTTTGGCTACCGGTTCGAGGCGTAGTCATGCCGAACAAAACGACGACCGGACGGTGGATGGACGGGGCGACATGGTGCGCCCCAGACGGGCTTCGACTGGGGCCCGGCCCGGTCCGGCGGCGTAACCGATGAAGAAGCGGATCACCTGGGCAATCGTCAGCGTCAGCGTGCTTGTTGTCGTGCTGCTCGGCGTACCGCTCGCCATCGTTGTCGAACGCTTCTACCAGAGCCGGGCAACCATCGAACTGCAACGCAGCGCGGCCCTCGTCGTCGCTGAGGTAACCCTTCCCCTCGACGTTGCCGAGATTGCCGACATGTCCACAGAGACCGACGTTCCCGCCGACTTTTCGATCTATGACAAGAACGGCGCGCTCCTCTACGGGGATGGGCCACCGGCGCTGACGTCGACCCTGCCCGACGAGCTCGTCGTCAGTTCGCCCATTACCGACCGGACCACCGAAGACGTCGTCGGCTCGGTCCTAGTGAGCCGGTCGCGGAACAGCGTCGACGGTGACGTGCGTCGAACTTGGGGATTGATGACACTTGCCGCTGGGAGCGCGATCGTCGTTTCGTATTTTGTGGCGCGGCGAGAAGCCGAGCGACTCTCAGCGCCGATCACCGACCTGGTGGTTCGGGCGGAACGTCTCGGATCGGGCCAGCTGAGCGACGAGATACCGCCGCCATCTATCGAGGAACTGCGCGTCTTGGACGAAGCGCTGCGAGCGTCCGAAGTTCGTTTGAGTGAACTGATTGCCCGGGAACGTGAGTTCAGCGACAACGCTTCCCATCAGTTGCGGACTCCACTGGCAGCGCTCGCCGTGAATATCGAACGTGGCGATCTCGACGCGGCAGGTTCCGAGGTTCAGCGGTTGACCTCTACGGTCGAGCACATGCTGGCCCTCGCCCGGGAGGGCCTTCCCCGGCAGACGGTGGTCGATATCGGCGGGGTTCTTCGGGCCACGGCACAGCGGTGGGAGCCGGTCTTTCGGGCAGCTGGTCGTGAGCTGTTGGTGACGTCCCATGCCGAGCTACCGGGTGCCGGTGTTCGCCCGACGTCGGTCGATCAGGCGCTGCAAGTCTTGTTGGAGAACGCTCTCCGCCATGGAGCCGGGACGGTTGCCGTAACGGGCGAAGCGGTTGCTGGCGGTGTGGCGATTGGCGTCTGCGACGACGGTGACGGCATTGATCCAAGAGAGGCGGCCTCGATCTTTGAGCGCCACGAAGGCCGTGGGACGGGGATTGGTCTTGACCTCGCGAGGACGTTGATCGAAGCCGATGGCGGCAGGCTGCTCCTCGTCGATCCCGAGCGCGCATCGTTCCGGATGATCTTCGCCGCTGCCAGAAGCGATCAGGCTGAGTAGTCCTTGTTCCGGGGCGTCCTTGTTCACTGCTCGCTTGAGTGCGACCTCCGGCCGGTACGGCGGGCGCGCTCGCGGGCGGTAGAGACGGTCCACGCGTTTGTAACCGAACCAGTGGTTCGGGCGTTCGCGTCAGCATGGGTGTGTCGCTAACCGCTACACTGCTGTAGCAGCTTGCTACACCGATTCGGGTTGCGTTACCTGGAGGATCAGTTCGATGGCCAAGACCGCGTCCACACCAACCCGAGTGAGCGCAGATGTCTTTGAGGCGGCGACATCGGTCGCTGCGGTCGAACATCGAACGGCCACCGAGCAGGTCAATTATTGGGCTCGGATCGGGATGCAGATCGAGCGGTCGGGAACGTTGGCGCACCGCAAGGTGGTCGATGTGGCAGCGGGACGAGCCCAGTTTGCCGAACTGACCGGCCACGACCGTCAGGTCGCCCATGCCTTGGTCGACGCAGCGATCGCCGAACGGGTGGCCTCGGCTCGATTTGGTACGGCGGCCCGCGCTGAAGGCAAACGGACGGTGTCTCTGGACGAGAACGGCACGCTCATCGAAATCGGTCCGGACGGCGTCGCCCTGCCGCTGTGATTCGTTCGTTGGGCAATGCTGGCCCGACAGCCAGCGCCTACGCAGCCTTTCCTGAGCTGACGTGAGCCGACTCGATCTCTTGGTCGGCCCGAACGGGGCCGGTAAAACCACCTTCTTTGAACGGATTATCGAACCGGATCGCCCGGGACTGCCATTCGTCAACGCGGACCGGATCGCCGCGCAACGCTTTCCTGGCGAAGAAGCGGAACGGTCCTACGAAGCGGCCCTCATTGCGGCCGACGCGCGGACCGCGCTCATCAACGCACGCCTCGACTTCTGCACCGAGACAGTGTTCTCGCACCCGTCAAAGGTTGATCTCATCAACCTGGCGATTTCGGCGGGGTACGACGTGGCGCTGCACGTGATCATGATTCCGCTCGAACTCAGCGGGCCTCGGGTTGCGGCCCGAGTCGAGTCGGGTGGGCACTCAGTCCCTGCCGACAAGCTCGCCGACCGTCATCGCCGCATTTGGCCCCTCGTCGCCCAAGTCGTACCGGTCTGCTGGCGGGCGATCTTCTATGACAACTCGGCAGATTCCGGCCCGGCAGAGGTCGCATCGTTCAGAGTGGGCATCGCCGACTACGAACCCCGCTGGCCAACCTGGACCCCGGACGTCATCGCAGGCAGCTAACCCTTCCCGATCGGCTCCGCACCGCCGCCGCAAAAGCGATCCAACGAACAGTTCGCGGCACCGCCACTGGACCGAACACGGCCACCACATAACCGCCCAGCGACCCTGGAAGTCAGCGGAGAGGGTCAGTGACGTTAGGAGGCCAGCGAATCACGAATGGGAAGCCGGATCAGGAAGCGCGTTCCCGGCATCGCCCGCTCACTCAACTCTGGTGCGTCGGTCAACGTGATCGT